>Ga0256831_1000047_pt1 | contig 55949 bp, 67 predicted proteins | sample 132544metaG_FD_189087 | JGI IMG/M metagenome (GOLD analysis project Ga0256831, IMG submission 189087) | Hydrothermal vent microbial communities from Lau Basin, Pacific Ocean - 132-544 | ecosystem: Environmental > Aquatic > Marine > Hydrothermal vents | place: Pacific Ocean: Lau Basin | collected...
GTAGCCTGCAAATATCGGCTCGGCTGTCTTGAGAGACTCCCAGAGCTTGTGAGTGTAGTAGGCGTGGTAGCCGGTAGTAGCAAGGTTGTAGGCCGTAACTACTGAATCAACAGCGCTCGTGCAGGAGGAGAACATCAGTCCGGCAATCAACGGCAGAAATAAGCTGATTCTCTTTCTCATTCTATCCCTCCCTAAACTTTTTTATCCTCCAAGCTCAGATAAGGGCAGAGGCCAGCACTTGTGAAGTCCCCAGGAAAGGTCAGCAAATCCCCAATACCTGCTGTCAAAGGAACGGGGATGAGGAGCAAGGAGAAAGAGCTTTCCGTCCGGAATTCTGCCCGCAAAGTGAAAGTAGTCAACAGGATTCCCTTTCCTGTCCCTGTGCAAAACAGTAGCCTTCAACTCCCCGTTTATGTAAACGTGTTCCCCGTCAATCTTCAGACTGTCTCCGGGCAGTCCCCAGACTATCTTTACCAGGGGAGCTCCCTCCACAAGCCCGTATTGAGGATACTGCTTTTTGCCGTGATAGTGAAAGTAAACAAAATCTCCTCTGTGGAGTTCTGAAATTTCCTTTACGGTTTCCCTACTGCAGATAAAAGAACCGTTCCAATCTGAATTGGTAACTGTATGAACCAGGAAGAAATACCTGTCAAAGAGGGAATAAGCTCCCCCAACTATAAAGAACGAAACAACAAGCACGGCCACGGTAAGGCCAAGAGAGTAGAGAAACCTCTTTACAGGAGAAGCACTTTTTATGGTTTCCGAAAGTCCAGAAATAAGCCTCAAAGACTTCACCTCTTATTCTCCCTAAGTTTCCTAAAAAGCTCCTCTTTAGTTCCCTTAACTCCAGGGAAATACCTTGAAAACAGCTCTTTCTCTACCCTGTCTGTAATGTCAACGAACTCAAAGTTAGCAAGTCCGCTGGAAATGAGAGCCCTCCTGTTAATGACAACAGTCTTTTCTCTATCAGCCAGCTCGTCAAGCATTCTCTTTAAGTCTCCGGTAATCAAGGAAACTGTTTGAGGAGAGGTTCCGGACACAGTAGCCTTTCTCATAAGGTCATTCTTGAACCTTTCAGCGTCAAACATATAAACAACCTTCGGATGCTTAGGCATCAGCAGGTAGAAAACTCCAAGAGCACTTGCAATGGAAAGCACAACAGAAAGAATGAACGGAGTTTCAACAAAAAGCCAGTCAAAGATTGAGGACTTCTTCTGGCTTTCCTTTTCCATTACCTCTCCCTCTCTATCATCGTCTCTATTGCCTCTTTAAGGCTCATCCCGGACTTAACAAGTCTATCTATTTCGGCAGTTTCTTCCGCATCGGTTGTATAGAGATAGTAGCTGTATCTATCAACCATGAATCTCATTACTCCCCAGGTCACAGAGTTTTTGACAAATATTTCGGAAAACTTTCCTTTTTCAGTCATTACAGACTGGAGCATTGTCCTTGCAAAATCGTCAAGAGTGAGAATGTTCTCTTTGAAAGCTCTCTGCAAATCTACTTTTTTCTGATTCAGAAGGAACATGAACTCAGAGTTAGAAACAATAGCCTGTCCTACTGTTCTATTTTCTTCGTTAAAGAAATCAAGAATTGACTGAGTAATGGTTGCAGCTACCGTATTGTATTTACGAAAACGTCTGTATCCCGTTTCTATGAACTTTGCAGTATGCTCTCCTCTCAGCAAGTCCCAGGCCTCGTCTATAAAGAACAGCTTTGGAACTGCCCTATCTCCAAGGTAAATCTTTTGAGACAAGAGCATCATGATAGACAGAAGAACGACCTCCTTCATGGATTCATACTGGTTGACCTCCTCAAGTTCCAGGACAACGAACGGCTTGTTAATGTCAACGTTTGCAGGGCCGTTGAAGAAGTGAGCAAAACGGCCTTCTGCATACGGATACAAAGCCTCTATCATGGCTGCTATCTGGGGACGGAGCTCCATCATCTCAGCCCGCTCATAGATTTCCCTGAGAGCATTCCTGACAGTTGATATTCCTGCCTCTCTGCCTTCTTTCTGGAGAGCCAGCCTGATAGCCTGCTCCAGAATTCCCTTATACTCGCTGTAGCCTGTCACGGGCAAGCCGGCCATAACGGAAATGAGCCTTACAAGCTGCTCCATCTCAGCTGTCAGCTCAGTCAGGGCGTCGTCCCTGCCGAGCTCCTCCATGAGTTCTTCAGCCCTTGTCAGAACGCTGTTTGTAAATGGATTGATACACAGGGTTGAGTTGAAGATAATCATCTGGCCGTCAAAGATTTTCGTTGCCCGCAGGTAGGAACGACCTACGTCTATACCATAGACCAATCCCTTGCGGGCAAGGAAGTTGGATATAAACTCGTTCATCAGGAACGACTTACCGGCTCCCGATTGAGCTGCTATGAACAGGTTGTAGTTCGTTTCAGAATCCCACAGGGATAGCAGCTGAACCTGCCCTCTACGGCTGAAGAAAACAAATCCGGGATATTCAGGCCTTTTAACCCAGCCCGTCCCCTTCCAGTCTGCCTGGCAGACCACAAGGTTGGGAACGGAGCTAATCATCGTGGTCTTGGCTCTGTTGAGAAATTCCATAGTCTCCTTAATCGGAGCCATAGGGAGAGAGAAGATGAAAGTAGGGAGTATCTTGTATTTTTCTATCTGGAGCTCAAAACCAGCTGCACTCCAGAGTTTAGAGAGAGTTCTAAAAGTGTTCTTTATCTCTCTGCTGGCCTGTTCCTCGTCCGGAGCATCAACGTAGAAAAAGCCTGTAGTTATTACCTTAACCAGCCTTGCTGCTGCAGGATTTCTGGTTCTGATAGTGTCGTAAATTTCAAGCTCCCTTACCTGGTCTGCAATCTTGACGTTCTTTGCAATTGCAGACTGGTCGTAGCCGGACTTGTTCCTCTCTATTTTTGCAAGGATTGCCAGCTCCTCCCTTGAAGTCAGCTTGTAGATAGCCGTTGAAACACAGAAAGGATACTTGATTTGATCCTCTTTCTTTCTCGTGAAAACTGCTCCTATGACCTCTATCAGGCGGGATATGTGAAACTCTCCAGCAGGATAGCTTTTAACAGTCCAGCTGGCAAGCCACTTGTCGTCTATTTTCACGTAATCTGTATCCATGAAAACTGCGTTATCGGCAAAGATTAGCTGCTCCCTGATTTCCCTTTCGTCGTCGTAGGGAACGTAGGTCTTAATCTCGTGAGAGGGATTGAAAAACTCCCGCAGAGTAGCAATGAAGTGTTCAGGAGGTATCGGCTCCTGAACCTTACTGATAAATCCCATTGATTCAACAGCTCCACGGTAGCTTGCTGCCTTATCTGCACAGTCTTTCAGGTATTCCTCATAATCGTCATAGCCCTCTTCTTCAAGTTTTCCAAGTCCGATAACAGCCTTAACCTTGTCAAACAGGTTGTTTATTATGGTTCTCTTTTGAGGAGGGAAGATGATTGACACAAAAAGTCTGAAGTCCCTGAAAGGAACTCCCGTGAAAGGATGAGGCTTTCTGATGTATTCCCTGTAAAACTCTGCACGCCTTCTAAATAGCTCGGCTATTGCCTCGTTGGGATGGTCAACAATCTTCCACCTGTCAAGAAAGGGATATATGTTCGGAGACGCATAGAGAGTAAACTGAACCACAGAACCCTCGTCAACTTCTGAAAGAAGAGCTCTGCATCCGTTCAGGAAGTCATTACCGGCAACTATTACCGGGGGAACCTCAAAACAGACTGCTGCTCTACCGTCTGCAAGTATGTAAAGTCCTTTATCCCTGTCGTAAGCTATCCAGGGAAGAAACTGCGAAAGTGGCAGGCTCTCGTAAAGTTCCTTAACCTGCTTTACAGGAGTTGCAAGAAAGTCCTCTACTTTCCTGTGTCTCTTTTTTCCGAAAACTACCATACAACTACCTCTTTCGGGGAGTTGTCCTTGACTGCCTCAGCCCGATAATCAACATGTTTTTTCACAGTGTCCTTATTGCAAACTCTAATCTTTCTACAAACCTTTTTAGGTTTACCATCGCAAGGGTCATCACAGTAAACCTTACAAACCGTCTTTACCTTGCAGTTTAGGGGAGCATAAGTAGAAAAAGACTCTGTATCATCATTTTCAGAGGATAGAAGCTCTCCTCTCTTGTAAGCCTTGTAAACATCAGGAATTGACGCACAGACTCCCGGCCTGTATCCGGGACAAGTAAACTTGTCCGAATAGGGATTCAAGCTGAAACAGGAACTCAGAAAGAGAGGCACAGAGAGAAAGAGAAGATAATAGGCTTTCACTACTTGCCCCCTTTAATCAGCTTTTCAATAGCAGGCAGGTTGGCTCCTACAATCTTCTTTCCTGTTTCATAATCAAAGAAAGTAGGAGTCCCCGTCACTCCAAGCTGGTTTACAATCTTCATCTCCTCCTGGAACTGCTTTTCAGCTTCAGGATTCATAGGCTTTCCCGAAGGCTGCCTTTTCTTTTCAAAGAACTCTGCAAGTATTTTAGGCCTTTCGTTCTTCGGAGCGTTCATTATGTCAGCTATAGCATTGTAGGAAACCTGGCCGTGAATAGGCAGGAAGTAAACGTAGAAAGTAGCCTTTCCTTCCTTTGCGTAATGCCTCAGTTTATTGCAGGCAAGAGCACAGAACGGACAGGTTGGATCAGTAACGACAACTATCTTTCTTCCCTTGCCAGTTCCTACAACCACGGGAGCCTTCTCAAGAGCATGTATCTTCTTCAGGTCAACGGGATACAGCTGAGAAACGACCTCTGGCCTGTATCCCTCAACATAGAACAACTTACTCGGAACAATCATAGCAGGAACACTGCTAACTCCGTGCTTCTTAGCCCACTTATCCCACTCCGCAAGTAGTGAATCTATCTTGTCCTTGTCAGCTCCCTTGACGTTCCGCAGTATGTCTTGAACTTTCATGTCGTCGTCCAGCTTTCCTGAAATGACCTCCTCCAGAGCTTTCCTCTTGTCCTTTGCAGTCAGAATGTAGATAACGTGAGGATAGGAATACCTGTGGTCTGCTACAAAAACGACATACATGTCTGCGTTCTTATCAAGGAGCTCCCGGAGTTCCCTGCGGCAGTAAGGACAGTCCGGGTCTGTAATCAGGAAAACTGTTGGCTTTTTGCCCTTTATGTGTAAAGCCGTCCTTGTGGGAAAGGTTTTTGACAGCTCTTGAGCCATCTTCCTGTAAAGCTCCTGTCTTTTCTCATCAGTAAGATTATGGCCGTTTGTGTCGTATATAGCTCCGAAAATCAGATGTTTAACAGGTTCGTCAACATATATGATGTTAGTTCCCGCATGTATCTCGTATAGTCCTTTTATCGGCGACTTTTCAATCTCCTGAAACTGCAGGTTAGGAAACCTCTGACGCACCAGCTTCTCAACTCTTGCAACGTCACTATCCTTTGCAAATACAGGAGACGCAAAAACAAATAGCGTCAGAGCCAATAGCGTCTTTCTCATAGCGTCCTCCACAGCGCCGTAGCGTTATTGATTTGCAGCGTTAGCGTCAGCGTCTTTAGCGTCCTTTTCAACAGCGTCCTTGATAGCGTCTTTAGTAGCGTCCACTTTTAATTTGCTTTTCAATTTAAGACTTACAACGTAGGCGTCAGGAATAACTCTCCTGACTTTAGGTATTTCTTCAGGGCTGACAATCACATAGTTGACCCAGCATTTTCTATCACGGCAGTAAGTCTGTTTTTGAAAAACCCTGTATGGCAGGACTTTGGAGATTTTCAAAAGCTGATGCCGGGCGTTTTCAGGAGAGAAAAAAGTGCCAACGACCAGCTTGACAGCATTTCTGCCCGCAGAGGAGGTATCCTGACCCGATACCTCCTGCAACTTCCCACTTATCTCCCTCAGCTTTAGCTGAAGTTCCGAAATTTTCTGACTGTCTATTCCCTGCTTTTTCTTGAGTTCTTCAAGTTCCTTTTCAATCCTCTGAACCTTAACCATCAACTTGTAAACGGCATCCACGAGCAGTTCCTCGTCGCTGGCCCTTGCAGGCAGGCCGGCCAGAATAAAAACAACCAGGAAAGCTGTCAACTTTTTCAACCTGCTTCCTCCCTGAAAACTCCAGAAAAAAATATATCCCAATTTCCGTTTCAAGTTTAACTAAAATCTTGAATGTTTAGTTAAAGATACCTATATTTATAGCAGAACAGTTAAAATCAGAGAAGGAGGACGGATGAAAAGGAAACGGATAGTTGCCGTCTATGGAACCTTGAAAACGGGATACGGCAACCACTACTACCTGAACGACAGCGAAGTAAGGTATCTCGGAGAGGCTGTATCCGAAAGCAGGTTCGCTCTCGGCCACTACGGTTTTCCCGCAGTTTCTCCTGACGAAAGGGGAGGAAACATACTGGTTGAGCTCTACGCCGTTCCCGAAAGAGTATTGAGGAACCTTGACAGACTTGAGGGATACCCGCAGTTCTACGACAGGAAAATCTTTTGGTTTAAGAGCAAGCTGGGAAGAATTCCTGCGATGCTTTACTTCTTTCACGACTACAGGAATGCAACAGGATTTACCTGGGAACTCCCAGAAAGAGGAATCTTCAGCTGGACGAGGAACGGCTGGATACCCGTTAATCTTCCAGCTCTCGCTTAACCTTCTTCCAGAGTTCTTCAATCAGAAAGGAGAGGCCGCTGTGAATCCAGATGCCGTATTCACAGGCAAGCTCAAGTGCAAGCAGGAGGTAAGGGAGCTCTCTCGTGTCAAGGAAGTTATCAAGCAGGGAAACTACCGTGGAGATGTCCCTCCTGTCAGTATCGCAGGCAATCCTTTCAAGCAGCTGCAAGAGAGAAAACCTGTAGTCCTCAACGGCAGCAACAAGCCGTTCCTCAAACCTTTTTTCGCTGGGAGAGATTTTAAAAACACGGCTCTCTTTCAGGGCACGGATAATCTCCAGCATGACAACCTCCAAGAGGGAATTTTAGGTTAAGGAGGAAGAGATGAGGATTGAACTAAAGCTCAAAAACGGCAGGTCAATATACGGCCAGAAAGCTCTCGGAATTCTCCTGCTGTTTGAAAGAGTTAGGTTTGGAGCAATCTACGAAGGAAATGAGATAGATACTCTGGAGATGCCTGTCTATTCTTGCGGGCAGAAAATTGGCAAGCTGATATTTGATAAAGACGATACATACGTCTTTGGAACAATCATGAACGTTGCAAAGATAGTAGAGGTTGGATAGAAACCCAACCTCTTGTTAGTCTTTTTTCTTCTCTTTCTTTTTAAAGAGCCTGTAGATAGCAACGACGAAAGCAGCTATCCCAAGGAAAGCAAGAAAGGCAATCAGGAAAAGCGAAAATTCGTGATGCACTATTGCAGGTATAATTGAGTCATTGGAATTATCCACATATTTACGGATAAACTCTCTAACGGCAGAATAGACAGTGTAAATAGCCGAGAAAATCCAGACCGCAATCTTCTCAATAAATCTCTCAGCCAGGTAATCTTTTAACCTATCTTTTAACTCTCTGACGATCTGCCTTAATTTCCTTTCATCCGTCCTTTTAGTATCTCCTTTTCCTACTTTCACGGCTTCTCTCCATCTGCCTTACCCTAATTATAGCGTTCTCAAACCAGCTTTTTAGCGGGAGTTTGAAATTTCAGAATTCAACACTCTCCAAACCCTGTAATTTCCGGAAATTCTCTCCAGCCTAACACAGGCAGGAGGAGTCCCATTGAGAGTATTTTCAACCACGTAGTCAAATCCAAGTTCTTTCAGAATTTTACAGTCCAGAGTGCCTTCGTGCAGTTCTTTCAAAAATTCCTGAACTTTCCTATCCATCCAGCCGATTTCCATAGACGGAACGACCTGTATCGGAGCTTTTGAAAAGTAAACCCCACGATACATCTCCGGCATGTCTGAATAGGCAACCTTAACAGGCCTGTCAAAGCCAACGGCAGTAGGCATTGAAAAGACAGAGTAGGGGGAAATCAGGAAAAGGAGCAGAGGAACGGAAATCCTCCAGTCAATCTCTGCGGGCAGGGAAAAGAACCTTGCATACGACAGCCAGAGTGGAACCAGAACCTCCTCATACCTTACCTGGTTGGCCAGCAGGAACCAGCCGATAACAGTCAGGCTGGCCAAGTCCTCTCTCCACTTGAGGAGAACAGGAATAAGACAAGCTGCTGCCGGACTGAAGATGACAGCAGCCCAGTTCTGGCCTTCAGAAACCTGAAGCAGCCTGTTAGACTTAGCTGTAAGTATGTGTCTTATCAGGTCAAAGTATTCAGTTCCTCCTACTGCCAGCCAGAAGGCCAGGCCAAACAGGAGGGAAATCAGGTAGTATTTCCTCAAGTTCCTGAATACCAGCAGAGGAACCGCATAGATAAACCACAGGTAGTAGAGAACAGGCACAAAAACAGCTATCGGCAGATGGACTTTCCAATCCCTGTCCCTCAAGGCGTAGGCAAGGAGAAAGAGTCCTGACGCAAAGACGGTAGGCCTTGCAACGAGCATTCTGTCGTAGAGAACAAACAGAACGACAGCAACGAGGAGAGCTCTCACGGTCTTAGGGAGCTCCCTGAGAATCAAATTGACAGAAACTCCATAGAGAACAACCGCCAAAATCTGAAAGGGAACAAAAGCATAGTTTCCAAGCAGTTTTCTAACAGCTGCCGCCAGATGGTCAAAGAACAGGTAGAAGTCAAAAGAAGGAGCGTAGGAGTAGAGAAACATCTTCCTGTAGTCGTAGTCATACCTGTATGCAGACAGGTGCCTTAATAGGTCGTCAGGAGGAAGTTTAGGCAGAAGAACTATCAGGAGAACAACTAATGCAACAACGTATGCAGGAGAGATGCTGTTATCCCACTCACGCCTGAGCTTCAGCATACTGCCTGGAAAACCTCAGTTTGTAGTAGGTTCTCATTATCTTCAGGAAGTCCAGAAATCCTATCTTCTTGCCTTCGCTCCTGCTTCTGGGAAAGTAGCTTACTCTCTCCCAGGCCACGTCGTATCCAAGCAGGATGGCCTTCATAGTGAGCTCTGTCTCTATCTCAAAGCCTGAACTCTCCAGACCTACTTTTCTCAAAAACTCCATCTTGACTATCCTCTGGCCTGAGAAGACGTCAGGACAGCCTGTCAGCCTGACTATCAACTTATTGGCAATGAAAGAACCAAGAGATATGCCCGTTATCTCGTCCCAGCTCATAGTCCTGACGCCGATAACCATATCTGCGCCTAAGAGTCTCGCAGCAGAGTAGAGCCTTCTCAGGTTCTCAGGAGGATACTCAAGGTCAGCATCCTGAAAGGCCACATATTCGGTATCTACCCTCTTTAGGGCCTCCTTGATGGCAGCTCCCTTACCCCTGTTAACAGGGAAGTGGATAACCTCTACTTTTCTTAAATTCTCAAAGGGGGCAAGAATTACTCCCGTCCTGTCCGTGCTGCCGTCGTTAACCACGATAACTTTCTCAACAAACGGCAGGTCAATAACGGCAGATAGAACTGAGCCAATGCTCTTTTCCTCGTTGTAAACAGGGACAACTACCGTAAGGCTCACTTCTGCTCCACGAACTTTTTAATTGCCTGCAGTTTCTTCTGACAGTCTCCCGAACAGCTTTCTCTATCTTGCTGAGAAACCTGCGATGGCTGAGATATTCCGGAAGACGGTTCAGAAATCCTGACAGGAATAGGTTGAGGCTGAACGCTGTCCTGAGAGAGCTCCCTCTGCGTGTTAACGACGTAAATCATCTTCCTTACCCTTTCAGTCCTACCGTCAGAGGCAATAGTCCAGTAGCCGGGCTTCAGAGTAAAGTAGAGGAACTCTCCCTGATGGAGAACTCCCTGGTCGTCCTCATACGGCAGGATCATTACCCTGACAACTTCGGGAGGAACGTATATCGGCTTGGGGACTGTCTGTTTAGCCAGGTCAACTTTGGCTGCTTTTGATGCTTTAGGTATCTTCGGCTTAACGTAAACAGTCTGAACGTTCCCGCACGACGCCAGAAAAGCAGAAATAGCAGCAGCCAGCAGGAACCTGAACTTACTCATTACTTTCCTCCTTTCTTGGCTACCTTCTCAACCTGCTCGGCCTTACCAATCCTTCTTATCCATCTTCCATGCTGAACAACAACTGTTACTCTCCTACCGGCTCCAATCTCAATAACAGGAAACGTCTGGTTGAGGAGCTTCATGTAGTAGTCAGCCAGCTTCTTGGCAGCTTCAGCAAATCCCGAATAGACTCCTGCCCTTACAGTCTTTCCGGGCTGAACCGTGCTGACAACTCCCGAACCGGTTATGGTAACGTTGTTAGCAGTAGTCTGGAGAATGTTTCCTGCCCCTTCAAAGAAAGAGGCAATGAACGCCCTGGCGATGAGAGCTCCCTGCTTGCTGACAACTCTACCTCTGAGGCCAACCTTACCGTCCTCTCCGGCAACGTATCCCTCAAGAGAGAAGTCGTAAACATTACCTTCGTCATCCACACAGGACATATAGTCTGTCCTGATGTAAACACGCTCGGAAGACAGGTCGCCGTATGCCTCTCCGATAATCCTGCAGTCCTTTAAGTCCTGCTTCCAGTCGTTCGGCAGAATGGAGTTGTCAACAAGGTTTATCAGAACCGGAATAGTGTCTCTCTTTGCTCCTACCCCGGTAGGAGCGTCCAATCCGGACAGGAGTATTCCCTCAACAAATGTTCCGGACGGTATGTAGAACTTACGCAGGAGTTCGTATCTCTTTTCTTCTATTTTCTTCTGCCTTTCCTTCAGCTCCTTTTCAAAGGAAACCTTTACAATTCCGCCGCCCTTATACATCTTCCCCTTTCCAGGTTTTCCCGGAGGAGGGGGAGGCGGCGGAGGAGGAACCTGCGACACTTCAGGCTGCTTGGGAGATGCCTGCGATGGACTTTTAGCTTTCCGCTCTTTTGTCTTTTTCTTTTCCTTTTTCTCCTTGACAGGAGGAGACGGAGGCAGAGTTGTAAGCTCTTTCTTTAACTTCTGGAACTCCTGTTCAAGTTTTTGCTGCCTCTCCTGGTTAGCTTTAAGCGTCTTTTCAAGCTCTCCGAGAGTCTTAGCTATGTCTCCAAGTTTATTCTCTACTGTATCAAGTCTTTTATTAGCATTGATATACCAGGCCTTTAAGGCCTCTCTCGTTCCAACTTCCTCAAACTCAAAGGTCTTTCCTTTCTTTTTCGTCTTAGGAGGACTTCCCGAAAGCTGGTTTATAAGCAGAAATACTATCCCAGCTAAAACCAGAGCAACTACGGCAAGCAGTATGCTCTGTTTTTTCTTCTTCTCATCAATGGCCACTACTTCCTCCCAATTACCACGACGAATTCGGTAATCTCACCAGGCCCCAAGTCGTGATGCCTGACAGATATAGACCTAACGTCGTAGAGCTTCTTCAGGAAAGACAGCGTTGTTTCGTCTATGTGTATTGGCCTGTCAAGAAGGTTCTTAACGTAGCCCTTGAGAACCTCAAACCGGTCTCCCTTACCTACCTCTGTCAGCCAGACCTGAATTTCAGCAAAGTCTCCAAGGAGCTTGTGTTCTTTCTCAACGGCATAGTAGTCAGGATAGTTCCCCGTCATAAATTGCTTTGTTAGTCTTACAAGGAGCTCCTCATACGGCATTGAACGCTCAAAGTAAGCAGCTTTCCTCCGAAGTTCCCTATTCTTCGGAACGTAAACCTCAACTACTTCAGGAGTCTCCCTGTCAGGTATGGCAATAATTGTGTAGTCGTGAGTCCTCCCTTCATTATCCTGCGTAGAAACAGCTATCACAGCTGTCTTTTTGTAGTATGGATTCCACTTTATAAGCAGATTGTTTCCTTGGGCCTGAACCTGAATTCCCTTGCTACCATCAACAAAAGCAGCAACAACAGGATTAGGGAACCTGACTACCTGAATCACGTTTGGAGTAACGTGTATTCGGAGTTCCGGAGAGGCAGGTATCTTCTCAAGGGCGTTAGCAGACGAAAACAGCAGTGCAACAAGAGCAACGGCTATTCCGAACCTTCTCATGACTTTTCTCCGGATTTCTTATTGCTTTTTCCTTCCTGTGGATAAAGCCCGGTGACCATAAATTGACCGTCCCTTATCACATAATCAAGAACAAAAGTTGTAGTCTTATCCTCTATAGTCTTTCCGAGATAGCTCTTGATTAATCTACCGGTTATTAAAACTCTGTGATGCGCTTTGTCTATTTCAAACTTTTTCGGATAAAAAGCCTGTGTCCTGCCGTAAAACTTGACGTCTTCAGCTATTTCTTTAACCTGCTGCTTTAGTTTTCTATAAGAACCTGGCTCAACATACCGGAGAAACTCCGATAGCCTTGCGTCAACAGTTTCAGGAGTATAGTTGGTAGCAAGGTAAACAACATAGTCCGCCATCTCTTTTATGTATTCAGGAGAGGCATCATTTTCAGTCAGGTAAACTCGCTTGTAAACTGCGGGAGGGAGAAGTATCAGCTTCTCCTTTCCAGATTCATTGACCAGCATTACGAGAAGAAAAGCTACAAGAACGGCAAGAACAAAAACCACGAACCTGCAGAGCTGATAGCCCTTGCTGACGTTGGCCCACTTTTCAAGAAACTTTTTTCCGTCCAAGTCTTACTCCTCAAAGTCCTTAACGTAAGTAGAAACCACTCCGAATTCCTTGATTTTCTTCATCGGAACCCTTGAAAATCCCAAGTGCCAGTAAAGGAAACCGTCAAAGTAGTTTCCAAGCTGAGACCTATACTTGAGATACAAACCGAGAGCTCCCAAAAGTGCCATGGAAGTTAACTTGCTTCCCTGCAGAAAAAAAAGAATTGAAAAGAAAGCCGTTAGAACTACTGTTAGGAACAGGCTGAATTCCCACTTGCCTATGTATCTCGGAGCGTCCAGATGCCCCGGTATGTAGTTTTCGTAGTTCTCTTTCATCTGACTCTCCTTTTATGAGGCCCTGCTCCTCCGGAGAGTCTTAAAACAAGAGACCAGATGCGATAGAGCTTGCGATCTTAGGAGAAAGAACAAGACCAGTAGCAGCAAGAATTGCAATTATCCCTTGAGCTATCGTTCCTCTATAGAAAGCAAAGATACCAGCAGCTACGAAGAAGGTAGCAGCAATCTTTCCTGGAACTCCAGTAATGTAGTCCTGCACTTTTTGCCAAAGGGGACTCCATTCACTTCCACCAGAAGCAAGAGCTGGAGCTACCACTGAAACTACAGCTACGAAAGCAAAAGCCACGATGCTGTAAAGAGCAACCTTTCTCCAGTCAACCTTTTTCATAAGCTCTCTCATCCGCCTACCTCCCAGCAGTGCAGATTTTTATGAGAATCTCCTCTCTACCGGAGGAGCAGGGCTCGTATGTAATGTTCTTCCGCTTTCCAAACAAAGCCTTAACGGCAAGGTCGTAAGTTTTCGGATACCTGATAACTACCCTCTGTGCCTTACCTATTCTGTCTTTCAAGTAGGCAAGCTGCTGTTTCAGGTAATAAAAGTTAGTCCTGAACTCGGAACAGGTTAACCTGGTAGGAGACAGGCTTTTCTCTGTTTTTTCAGTCAAGACGTAGTTTTGAAAAGCCGTAGGCTGAGTAACATCGTTTCTGTAAACGTCCCTTTCGGACACGGAATAAACTCCAGCCACGGCTCCGGAGCAGGCAATCAGAACTAAAGCAAGTCCTGCGGGCAATTTCAAAGGCTACCTCCCTTGAAGAGGAATAGAGGAGAAAACTCCCTGATAGACGTGAGGGCATATTTCTTGAAAAGCGTAGGCATCCTGTCCCATTCTTTCAACAAAAGCTCTTTGAGCTCTTTCTTGTTCAAGGGATTCCCCTTTTTCAAGCCCAACCTTTCCGCAACTATCCACGGAACATAAAAGCAGCCGTTGGAAAAATATACCCTGTCATAAACCTTAACAATTTTCTCGTAGTCAGCAGACCTGGCATGATACCTGTAAACCATTTGCTAACCTCCAATTTCCACTCTTACAAGTTTGTTCAGGTATTTCTCTATCTCTGCAAGGACGCCAAATCTTTCAAACAGCTCTGCCGAAACTCTGTCTTTAACCACAAGGTTATATCCGTCCTTGCCAGCTGTCAGGTTGAACAGGTTCTTCCTGATAACCCTCCAGGTTCTCGGTTTAAATGGAAAACGGCCTGAATCAACAAGTTTGTCCAGATGCTCCATCAGCCTGTCAAATTCTGCCCGCAAGGTAGAAATAGCAGACTGGTCGTCTGAACTTTCCTTTTCTGCCCGCAGAGAAAAACCAGGGAAAACTAACCTGAACCTCTCTGCCATCTCCCAAAAACTGCTGTTCCTGTCTTTTAGGCAGTAGCTAATCAGCAGGCCCACTTTATTGTGAACTGCCCTGTCGTTGTAGCCAAGCTCCGGCTTTTTCCTCCTCATCAGCTCATACATAGCAGCCAGAACTATCCAGTCCTCTCCGTAGTATTTCTCCAGAACTCCATAGATAGCTCTGAGATTCTCTACTGACTGTCCCTTGAACAGCTCCGGAAACTTCCTCTCAAGCTGAGGACGGAGAGCCTTCAGAGTGGCCTTAATCCTATCAAGCTCTTGTCTATCAAGACGCTCCTGCCTCTCTTTGCAGGCTTTGTTAGGTTGTCCTAACTTCGCCGCCTGCTTTTCTTTCAAAGAGCCGTTAGGCTCTTTTTTAGGGATGGAGCGTTTTTCAGAGCTTGAGAGGGAGCTCCCGCTTTTTGAGGAGCTCTGCTCTCCATTAATCTTTCTTTCAGAATTAGAGAGATTTCTAATATTCTGTTTCTCTCCGCCGCCATTATATATATTGGCGTCGTATTCCATAGATTTATTCCTATTCTTTGACTTATTCCTATATGTATTCCTATATGTTCCTCTATCGGGCAATTTATGTTCCTCTATCGGGCAATTTTCGTTCTTTGATGTTCCTCTATCGGGCAATTTATGTTCCTCTATCGGGCAATTTTCGTAGCTGATTGAACAAACAGGAAGTTCCCAATCCTTGAGGAACGGATGGCCATTCCAGTTATGAAGAATGTTGAGGAGAACGTTCCTGTCCCACTCTTCAATCCTTGCTATTCTGAAACTCAACGGCCTGTGTTTTGTTCTCTCTACTACGCCAGCTTCCTCAAGTTCCACGATGCCGTTTGTTATAGTGGAAGTTCCCATAGAGAGGACTTTCTTGAGTTCCCTTACGGAAACCGTAGATTCGGCTACACCTTCAAAGAGACTGCCACCTCTTGCCTTTCTGTGTAGATACAGGAGAATCGCTTTAGCCTGGGGAGATACAGGTAGCAGAAGGGAAAGATTGTAAAAAGCAAAGGTTCCACCGTGGCTTACTTTATGCCTGAATGCTTCAGCGATTATCGTCTGGTCTATGAGGTAGCATTGGGTTCCACCTTTCCTACCAGTTTTCGTTATAACTCCTCCTTCAAGCCTTAGACCAGCTCTTGCTGCTCTTGTTTTAAGTAAGAAAGTCAGCTGGTTGACCGTCTTTATAAACTGCCAGACAGTATCGTTGCTCTCTGTCTGCAATACTTTCTTCAGTTCTTTTCTTGTAGTGATTGCTTTCCCCTTGCTAAAACTCAGGGCATACAGGTAAGAGAGGCCTACAATAAATCTTGCTTTCCAGCCTTGTATTCCAAGTTCTTCAGGGATGTGAAAGAGAGCATCGGGCATTCTGCAGAAGCCCGACGTTAGCTGAACAACTTGGATTTCTTGGTTGTCAATTGCCTTTTTGGAACCTATAATATCTGTAGGCATTGTAGCCTCCATAATAGGTTTTGTAGGCATAATTGCCTCCTTATTTGGTTTTGGAGGCATTGTTGCCTCCTGGGTTCTCAGGCCACGCCTGAGTGCCTCCAGGTTGGTCGGGGGAATCCCCCCCTTTCCTTTACTTCCCCTGGAGACTCCTTAGCTTTCTGGAGTAGTATTCAGTCAATACCAGAGCTCTCTCAAGCATTACTGCCATCTCTGCAAATATCTCGGCCAGCTCTTCCGGACTCCTCGTCCTGCTGGCCTTTAGGAAATATTCCTTTTCTTCCTCAAAGCGTTTTTCAAAAACCTTGTAGTTAAAACCGAAGTCTCTCCAGCTGGAGAGGTAATATTCAAGTTTCTCCCTTACTGCACTTTCCGGCATTCCCGTTGCTCTGCTTACGAACTCTACTATTTCTTCCTGTTCTATTCCCTCTCCCAGAAGGACTGCGATTTTCTCCTCCATTTTACTAAACCTCTCTAAAGCAGTTTTTCAAGGACATAAGCCTTTTCAAGAGGCGGGTTTACGCTGCTGCCTGCTATCTGAAGGCCGTCAGGAGTGATCCTTATCCTTCCGATGGCACTTCCGGTTCCCGTCAGCTCTCCTGCTATCAGGTAGCCTTCAAGAGCAGCTTTGAGGAGCTCCAGCTCTGTTTCGTTCGGCCTGAAGTTCAGACTCCTCTGTATGTTCACGAAAACAGGATTACCTGCGGTTCTCATCAGCATAAGACTGTCTGTAATCATGTAGGTAAAGTCCCTGTTCTTGACTTCCTCTAAAATCCTGCGGGCAAGCGCAAGAGCTCTGGCCGGTCTTAAAAACCAGATACTCCTCATGAATTCCGGCTTTTCCCTGTCAGTCATCCTCACGTAGGTCACTACTACTGACTTTTCATCGGCTCCTGCTATCAGAGTTCCTCTACCTACTCTGAATATTTGCGTTCCCTCTACAGGCTCTACCTTCGGAGAAATCAGGGACAGTGCTGCTTTTGCAAGAAACTCTGCTACGGGAATTAACTGCGGAGTAATCCTGATTTCATCGTCAACAGGAACTACCTGGATGTCTTCCGGCTTTAAGTCTGCTCTCTGCTGAGCAAGAAACTTCGGAACGCTCTTAAAAGGAACAGTCCCTTTAGATTTCAGCACGAGTTTTCCGTCCCTTACCTGCATCTCAAACCTCCTCAACTGCTTTTTTGTCAGACCACTCTACCTCTGCTTCCAGCCAATTCCTGACTATCTCCAGAGGGTTCTCAAGGATCGCATCTATCTGGTTGACATCGTATTCAGCCAGCTCGTCAGTTATGAACACGCTCATAAACTCCTGCCTTGCATCTACCAGAAACTCTCCCTGGTTGGTAATCAGGAAGTAAAACCTCTTTCTCCTGCTGTGGTCTGCTATCCAGAGCAGGGCAGAGATTATCTCTTGAGGAGAGTATCCGAAGGTATCCTCTCTCAGGCCGTCAAACTCAAAGAGGAGCTCTGCAAGAGGAACGGCTGGAGATTTCTTGAACCTTTCAGTCAGGTAGTTGTAAACGTCAGTTATGCAGTCAAAGGTTACGTTCCTTTCGTGAGGATAGAAGATGTGGTGCTGTAAGTTGGGAAACCGTTTTTTCATCTCTTGGTAGATTTCCTCTTTGCTGAGCGTTTTCATCGTTTCCCTCCTTCTCTTGTTTTAGTAGAGAACTGCAAGTAGATCAAAAACGTTTTCTTTATTGACTTCTATCTCCTCACGGAACTCTTTGGTTCCGAAGAATATGTATGACTTGCCTGTCTGCTCGTCGTTTCTCGTTCCACAAGTGCTTCCCAGGAATGGCCTGACTTCATTAGAAGTCAGCAGCTTGTTGATGGAGGCCTTCAGTAAAAACCTGTCCCCCAGGGGGAGCTCTACAAATTCTCCAAAGTATGAGAACATTAGCTTTCCACTTTTCCACACAAGTTTGAATGGCTTTCCTCTTGTGGTCCTGAAAGTCAGCTGGTAGAAAGGTATCGTGTTTTTCATAACTGCTAGTGCGTCCATTAATGGCGTTGCCTTGAAAGAAGTGACCCCAATAGTCGCATAGCCTTTGTCTTTGTCGTTGTAGAATGTTATGAGGACTGACCTTTCGTCGTTTTCCTCTATCAGTTTGGCTTTCGCAGAGTAGGGATACTCAGCTACAGCTCCTTCGCCCTTTTCCGAAAACAATGTTTCAAGCATCAGTTTTAGCAGCAGTATGTAGTTGACAGTTTCTTCCTTCCAGACTTTTGGTTTGGTTATCAGAGGTCTTTCGGGCAGAAACTTGATGAATCCTCCGCTTGCTGCGAAACTGTTTTCTTCGCTTTGCTCAATGAGCTTTCTTACGGCTTCCAACCTGTTCATGATGTCCTCCTTCTCTGTTTTATACCTAAAATGAACTCATCTTGAGGTTATGTCAACTATCTTGTGTTGTAAAGCTTTAAAATGCAAGGTTTTTCAAAGACAGAGAACATACCTCTGTCCTTGAAAAACCCCCGGAGAGGAACTCCTCTCCGGATACAGAATATACCAGGTCTGCAGGGGAAAGGTTATATTTAAGAACGGCAAGACTCCTTGGACTCCCTTATCTTCCTGCTTGCGGGCTTCTGTAAGCCCGCTCTTTAATTGATACTGCTGATAGAACCTTGACTGACAGGAGTTCCATGCGGCACTTCCCCTCATGAGTCCCTCCTTCTTAACCATCTCCTACCTCCTTCTCTGAGATTTTTTTGAAAAAAGAAAGGGGAGCGGGAGCTCCCCGAATGATTAGAACTCTATCAGGTCGCCGACGTCAATCTGGTCGGCGACTGACTCTGGCGGCTCCCATAGGGAACCGTCTTCAAGTAATACGGAGTTGTCTGTCATCTTTGCGATGACAGAAAGTTTCTCTCCTCTATTACTAATTCTGATTACTTTTCTGCCGTCTGATGACGGCAGGATTTCCAAGTCTGAGTTAACTTCAAGGGTTTCTATGTCCTCTGTATCCTCATCAAATCCGAAAGTGTATTCAGTAAGGTTCGGTTGGTAGTTGCTGTAGCTACTGCGGTAGTATCCTCCGTAGTAGCTGTATTCATATACAGGTTTGCTTACCTTTAGTCCTTTGTGGTTATGCCATTTGCCCTTAAATAACATCCCAGAGTCCGTCCAGAGTAGGACTCTGGAACCATTGCGATTTAGTATGTCTTGCTTCAGTAGAAGTCTGAAGTTTGCTAGACCTATTCGTCTGGCAAACCAGGCCAAGTATGCCGTATCTGACAGTTTGTCTTGATACTTTCTCGGCACTTTTAATCCGAACGTGCCGTTATGAAAAAGTAGAGCTTTAGAGTAGCCTTCCAGTCTGTTTTTACTCAAGACAGGGAACGGATGACAGAGCTCAGGACGAACTCCGCCTCCTGTTGACTTTCTCAGATGGAGGACTAATTCGTAGTCCTCCGAGTTGAACTCTCTGAACTCCTCATCTTCAAGGAGTTCTGAGAGGGACATTATTCCTTTCTTGAAGTAGAGCGGATAGGGTTTATCGTCAATCCTGACAGCAAATCCAGCGCCGTCAGAGTTAATTTGCCATTGGCGTTTAATGAGAGATTCAGGAATTTTTTTGCCAAGAGGTTTAATAATTATAATGCACATTCTATCCTCCTTCTCTGAGATTTTTTTCTACCAAGCGATTCCTACAACGGTTTTCTGGTCTTTGACCTCGTAAATCTCAAAGCTGTAATTCAGCTCCTTGAGAAGCTGAATGAATATTTGCATGAATTGAGGAGTAGGTTCTATCAGCTCCACTCCTCTTTCCATTACGTTGTAGTCAACCAATTCTCCAGCGGCTATTCCCTCGTCTAAGGCAGAGGAAATAGCCTCTGCCTCGTCTTTGGAACAACCGCCGTCTTTTATGAGTTCTTCTACGGTATCCTCTTCCTGCCTTACAGGAGCTCCGATGTATTCTGGAGCTCCATTCCAAAGAGAATACTCAAAAAACATCTCTGTCCTCCTTATCTGGTTTTAAAAAGAAAAAAGCTCCGGCAACTGCCGGAGCTGATTGGATGCTACCTATTGCTTGTTCATGAGCTCATAGAATTGTTTTACAGCCTTGTAGTCCTTGATGGATACTCCGAGCCCATCAAGGACTATAGCTAATCTTTTGACCTTCTTTGCTGGCCATTCTTTTATTAAGGCCAGCTTGAAATACTCAAGCTCTTTCTCTCCGAGAATTCTCTCTGGAGAGAAATCAAACTCATCTGGTCTTCCCTCTACCCGCCAGCGGATAAGAGCTCTCTCAAGGTAAAGGGATATGAACTTTGCTGTAAATAAATACCTCAAGAGTCTAGTGGGTTTTGAGAAGAAGGCCCTTATCTCCAATGTTTTCCCAACAGTTCTTCTCAGAGGCTTGAAATTTAACCAACGGTATCTGTTGTATGGGTCTGGTTCGTCAGCTATTCTTTTGCAATAGCTGTTAGGCCTTCTGCAGAATACCTTTTCAAAATCAAAAAGATTTTCAAGATATTCCCCTGCCTTATTTAGGAATTCTAAAGTTGAACTGTTGGGACGTTTACCTACGTCAAATAGGCTGTCCCAACCGATGTGAATGTGAATTCCCTGCTTTTTATAATCAGGGTCTTGCAAACTCTCAATCCTTTTCCAGAACGGATTGAGAGCAAATTGTAGGAGACCTTTACCAGACAATATCGGTGATTTGAACTCAAGGTCAACGGAGCCATCTCGTTCTACGACAGCTCCACTATAAATCAGCAGGTCAAAATTAATGTCGCCAAGGTGGGTGGTGTAATTTTGAAACTTTACTTCTATCTCTATCCCGTAGGTTCTTACTCCAACTATGGGGATGGTTCCGACTCTTGAGTCTCCCGTTGCTCCTCCGTGGTAACTTTGGATATAACGGGAAATATCGTAGTATGTCTGTTGGATTTGTTCCTCTGGAATGCTGATGTTTCCGTCCAGGATTTGCTTGATAACGAACAGAATGTGTTTGCATCTTCCCCAATTCCTATATCCCCTGCATGTGCAGGAGAAATTCTGGATGTTAACCGTGTATTCATTTCCGCTTTGCCCGGAGCGGACAATAAACTCTGGATACCTTGCGGACACTATTTCGTGTCCTGTAAGATTAGGTTCAGTTCTGTAGGCTGCAAGGATTTCTTGGAATTTCCTACGGAGCAGTTCTCTGTTCATCTCTAGTCCTCCTTCTCTGTTTTTTTTGAATAAAAAAAAAGCCCGCAAGAAGCGGGCTATAGGATGCTATCCTTTGGATGACTTACAGGTCTATGTCATCCAAGTCATCATCATTAATCTCTACGGGTTCTTCAGGCGGAGTTTCTTCGGGTTCTTCTCCACCTGATTCAACTTTTACTGCGCCTCTCCAGCGTAGTAATGTATTCAAACCTTGAAGGAAGTCTGCGAATGCAAGTAGCTCTACCTTGTCAACAGGGACATTTATCTTCAACTCAATCCTGTCCCTGCCGTTCTCTTTTGTCCTAATCTGGAGAATAATGGCATAACCAGAACGGCCATTATTCTCCCACTTCTCAACAACGACTTCTGTATATCGTTCTTCTTCTTGGTTTGGCTTGTGAAGAATGGCGACTTTCCTACCACCATTCTTCACGATTTGTTTGATGACAAGCGATAGTTTGTAGCACTCTGCTGGGGTTAAGCTCATTACGAGCTCTCTGTGGTCGTCTCCCGTAGTAAGTGTTGCGGCTCTGAGTTGGAGACGGCCAAAATACTCTTTCCATTCTCCCTTTTGTGCAATCTTTGCAGATTCCTTAGCCTCTAATACACTGTTCCTGCTGTAAATTGCTGTGTAGATCTTTCTCATGACTACCTCCTCCTTCTCTGGTTTTATTTTGCCTGATAGTATCCGACTTCTACTTGAATGCAGGAGGGTTCATCTTCTCCTGCAGTTTCTCTGATGAGAATAGTGTTGTCTGGGGCATAACCTTCGTCTCCATACCACCAGACAACTTTCCAATCTTTAAGACCGCCCTTTTCCAGGGCTTCCCTTATTTTCGGTAGAGGATTCAGTCCTAACCTGTAGGCGTAGGACAGAGCTTCTTCAAATTCCTCTACCGATTCAAATCCAAAATGGTCAAGAAGAAACTGTAGTGGGTTCCTTCTGTAAAACTCCTGTTTCCTTCTTTCTCTCTTCATTGCAGATTGCTCTGCTTGGGCGATGGCCCGCAGAGCAATCTTTTTTTTATCTTCCGAGAGTTCTTGAGACTTTCTAACTAACTCTCTTGCGTAGTCCGGTGAGATTTCACACTCCTCCCACGTGTCGTGGTTAACGCAGCGACACGTTCCTAATCCCAGACTTATTGCTGACCAACAGGCGAGCCGGTTCAGCGTTATCTTTCCTGTTTCCTCGTTGATGCAAAGGGTTTCAGTTTCTATAATTTCTCCGTATTGATTTTCTGCTGTTTCCAATGCTATCCACATTTCTTCCTCCTTCTCTTGGTTTTTAGTTGGTTTTAGTTGAGAGAGAGAAATGTTCCTCTCTCTATCGCCTCTAATGCATCGTCTATGCTCTCCTGAATTTCCTGGAGAGCAAGTTCTAAAAGAGTTAGAGCTGTTAATAGTGACAGCTCTTCTTGTGTTGGAATTACTGTTTTCTTCTCCATGATGTCCTCCTTCTCTTGGTTTTATTTGAATTTGAGATTGATAAGTCCTCCTTCTCTGTTTGTGGGCGATCTAAATAGTTCGCCCCTTCTAATTGCTCATCGTTTCTTGTTCTTTTTGTCTTTCAATCCACAGCTATCAGCGCAAAAGCGCAGCAAAAAGCTCAGCCTTCGGCCTTGCTCCAAAGACTCAGCTTAGTGCTGCGCTTTTTTTTCAGCAGAAAATAAAAAAGCTCCCTGTCCAGCTTGTCTGCAAAACAGGACAAACTTTCAGGACAGGGAGCTTTTTGCAGGCCAAATTAGGCCTGAAATTAGAAATTCACTCCTTGAACCTCAAGGATGTGGAAAATGGAAACGCCGTTGAAATTACAAACTGATTCCCTTTCAGGGAAATTGGAAGTTTCAGATTTACCGCAGAGGCAGAATACCACCCCTGCGGAATTTATCCTAAAGGCTCAAAGCCGTAATGGCTGATTTTCATCTCTCGCTACTGCCCGGAGTTTATAGACCCCTCAGCTAACAGAGAGAGGAGTCTGCTAATTAACCATAAGCAGCTATAAGCAGTCGTGAACAGTAAGGGCAGTAGCCTATATGAAGGCTATGGTTGCCTATTTAACTGTCAAAGACCGTGAGTAGCATAGAGCTACTCATCTTCATATTAGCACTTGCAGGACTGGTTGTCAACTGTTCAGTTCTACGAACTCCTTTGTCGGAACGTAAACCTGAGTGTCAAGGTTTTTGTCCTCTACTGTTCCGAAAAAGTAGAGGCTTCTGTTCTCTGCTACTCTTTTCTGGACTTCCTGCAGCAGCTTGTTGGCTTCAGGATTCAGTTCTTTCAGGTCGTATCTGGACAGTATCATGCAGGCAGGCTTGCAGTTTCTTTTCCAGCCGCTCTTGAAATAGCTCTTGGCTTCTTCCGGAAAGACAACCTCGCTCTGCGTGAACGGAGGGACGCCGTTCTCCTCCAGAAACTTCAGCAGTTCGCTCTGTATCTTTGCATCAAGCCTTCCCTTCTCATCGGCAAACTGCTGGATTGCTTCTTTTAACTGTCTGTCCCTCGTGACTATTTCGTTTACCAGAGCCGACTTGTCCACGTAGAGGACAGGTTTTAGAGTGTCTCCCAGGTCTGCCTCTCCTACCATTGACAGGAGTCTTGTTCCTGTTCCTCCTCCCGTCTTTATGTATGCAAGAGCAGGATTGGTTGCCATCTTCTTGATGTAGTCGGCCGCTCTCTTTGAAACAACCTTGGCTATCTCGTCAAGATCAAACTCCTCTGTTTCAAACGGCTGGACTCCTATTATCTCCTGGTAGAACTTCTCAAGCTGGCTTTCCGGTTCTCCCAGCTGACTGAGTTCCTCTGCCCTTGCCATGTAGTCAGCCTTTCTAATCATCTCTATCCAGTCAGGCTGTTTCTTGAACCTGTCGTGGTGGTTCTTGACGGCCTGAGCTACGTTTTTCCACAGACCGTCGTATATCTCAGGGAGCTCCCCGGCGTTGGCAAGTTTCTGTATGAGGTTGGCTCCGTATTCTCCGTGCTTTGAGCTCTCATACCTGTCAGTATATTCCTTCCAGACTCTCTCCAGCTTTCCTATGTCGTGCAGGAGAGCCGCAAAGAGAACTCCAGTCTTTACTCCCCCGAACAGGTTGTCCTTTTCGGACAGGAGCTCTGCTGCTTTCTCTACTACGTGCCTTGTGTGAGTCAGCAGAGGGATCCTGGAGAGCTTTTCGGCCAGACTGTTGTTGGTGCTCGGAATTCCTATGCTGGAAGCCTCTGGACTTTTCAGGAAGTAAGACAGGAACAGGTCAAGGGCGTCCTTTGCCTGCTCCCAGGTCTCCTCTCCAAGCTGGGACTGGAAAATCTGACGGATTCTCTCGGCCTCTGATTCCAGACCCTCTCCGACGGTTTTAATCTCTGTTTTGCCCGCAGAATTTTTGACTTCCTCTCTCGGTTCATCAACCTGTTCTGTTTCTGTAATCGGTTCCTCAATCTGGTTCTCAACCTGCTGGATTCCCTGACTTTCTAACTCTGCGGGCAGAGTTTGTTCATTTTCTTTCCTGTTCAGCAGTCTCTCTGCAAGTCCCCTGGCCTGCTGCAGAACTCCTGTTTTGACTTTAATTTTCTTGCTTGCTTTTCTCTGCTGTTCTTCTATCTCTCTCTTGGTCTTAACAAAGAGAATTACCTCGTATAAGTCCATCTTTTCCTTCAGACTGCTTGTAGCTGCCTCTACTATCAGCTTGAAAATGAACAGAGCTGCAGAGGCAGACAGTCCGAAGAAGAGAACAGAGTTAATCCAGCTGTCAAGTATCAGTTTCTTGTTTGTCTGGTATGCAATGACTATGAAAAACAGGAGCGCAAGGGCTGTAAAGACGTATAGGAGGAAATCAATACTGACAGACAGCAGCCTCAATATCCATCTGAAAAAGCCCAACTATCCTCCTAAATGTCTTTCAGGATTTCAACTATCCTGCTTTCTTCACTTACGGACAGCAGGCGTTCAGGCTCAACTTTAAACTTAGGCGGTTTTATCAGAGGCGTCCTGAGTAGGTCAACTACCTTGGTTCCTTCCTTTGCTCCGTTCCTGACCAGCATTCCAATCCTCGGAGGAAACTCGCTGAAGAACTCAGGCTGAATTCTGAATACCTGATCCGGGAACATTCCAGCGTGGCCCTCAACGCTGAAAGTAGGCAGGGCAGAGAGCTTGTAGCCCGTCATCCTTGCTGCAAACTCCTGAGTTTCCCTCTTGTTTACCCTCATGATGAAGTAGGTGTTGATGTTGTCAAGAATGCTGTCTGCCAGCTCCTTGCCTACTGCCTCGTAGTATTGAGCTATTGACTGGTGATACATGACCATTCCTATCCCCGTTGACCTGGCCTTGTCAAACAAGTGTTCTATGCCGTGAAAGAGAGCCGTATAGGCCTCGTCAACGTGTATCCTCAGCGGAGGATTGAGCTTGACTCCAGAGGCGTTCAGCCTACCTGCCATGTTGTTTATCATTGCCAGCAGAACTCTGGAGAGCTGATTGGCCTTGTCAAGGAAAGTCTGCGCTCCTGTCATGACGTAGCAGACTACAGGTTTGCCTGACTCCAGCCTTTCAATGACAAGGTTGTCGTCCGCCTTGCCTACTATCTTACCTATGAGCCCGTGGGAGAAGTTAGAAACGTTAGTCCTCAAGGTAGTAACTACCTTGTTGAAATAGTCTGTCGGAGAGTTAATGGCCTGCTGGTAGTTTGCAAGGAGAGCCTCAACCTTTTCAGGAGCCCTGCTCCTGTATGCCTTTATCTGTTCTGCAAGTTCCTTCAGACCGTCCTGAGAGATGTATCTCAGGATTTCAGAGTAGGTAAACTGCTTTCTCCTCCTGTATTCCTGAGAGTGCAGGAAGTAGAGTCCCTCTACTATCAGAGTGGTCATCTCCCTTGCAATGTCTATGTAGAACTGTTCCCTTGACTGAATCGTGGCCACTATGGTTGAGACTACCTCGTCAGGATAGACGTAGAACTTGAGAGGGTTTATCCCGCTTGACAGGTGAGGATGGAGCAGGGAAATGAAGATGAAGTCCTCCGTCCTGCCTGCTTCAACCGTTGCCGACCAAACCCTGGAGAACAAGTCCCAGTCAGGCTTGGGGTCTATGACGATTACGGAGTTCCCCATCTTTATATCCTGCTCTATGAGGGACTCTGCAAGCCTCGTCTTACCTACTCCTGTTGTTCCGATTATGTCAGTGTGAGTGTTTCTCTCGCTGTCGTGCTGGAACACAGGCCTGATTTTGCTCTTGTCAGTAGGGAGCTCCGGGAAAATCCTGATGCCGCAGCCAAAGTGGAGCTCCTTCTTTTTCAGCCTGCTGGTATCAAGTTTGCATTCTTTCTTCAGGAGTCTCTTAATCCAGCCACGGAAACCTACTTCTGCAGGCTTTTTGAACTTGTAGATGAGTAAAGGAATTGAGGCAAATAGAGCAATTGCCGTCCCTGCCTCAGCAAAACCTTCCCTGAGCTGTGGCAGGTTCTCGTATATTCGTTCGTATATGGCCTTTGCGTCAAGCCCCTTGTCTGCTATGGTTGTTAGGTTCTCTGCCACTTTCCAAACCAGGTCTGGCGGCAGATGTTCCCTGGTTAGCAGCAGGGCAAGGATGAACAGAAGTCCTGCCTTTATGTAGAGTGGAATTGCTCTGCCCCAGGCAAGAGGTGAGAACATTCTCCTCGTCAGGCTGCCGACTACAAAGTGGCTCATGTAAACGAACAGTGCAGTGAAAGCTATGTTGACACTAAAAAGCAGGAACAGGGAGAACAGCTCGTAGAACTTGTCTCCGTTCGGCCATAGAGTAACTATCTTGAGCTCTACAAGGACTGCTATCGGTAGCAGGAGCGTGAACATGAGGACTTCTACGAATCCATGCCTGAAGGCTGTTCTGAACCAGCTCCAGTATTCCGTCATCCGGAAGTTGTATTGGAACTGCTCCAGCTCGCTCCTATCCAGGTTGCTCTCAAGGACAGACTTTTCCCAGGCGTAGGCGTTCTGCAGTCTGGAGATGATTTCAAACAGAGTCAGTTTTTCAGTCTCTCCTGTTGCCGTGCCGTCTGCCTGACGGCCTTTCTGCCATCTTTCCCTGCGCTTGCTCTGGTCTTCCTGCCAGCCCTTATCTCTCCAGCCAGACTGCGACCAGCCTGAGTTGGACTCCCAGCTGGAAGAACCCCAGCCGTCCTTGTTGTCCCAGCTCAACTGCCTGCCTCCAGAGAGTTCTTGAGAATGAAATTTAAGCCAGAATAAGAATGGAGAGAAATTGCAAAGTGCAGTTCTCAAATGTTTAACTCTACTTGTGCAATCTGTAAGAATACAAGTTATATTTATGCAAACTTAAATTATGCATATTGCAATGTTGTAAACTTGGAATTACGGAAGTTGAGGCTTTCAAAGTTTAAACAGCAAGTTTGCTAACGCTATATAGCGTAATATAGCGTATAGCTAACGCTACAAATCAATACGCTATGTTATACGCTATTACGCTATATATACTGTGATTACCGGTATTAAGTAATCTATTTTATATAAAGCAGAAACTTGCATTTTGGAAATTTTCAGTTTGCAAACATTCAGATTGATACTCTGCAATTCCTGAATTTGAAAATTACATATATTCAGCTTTGGATTTCAGATTTTTAGTGTAGCAACTTTGAAATTACAGAATTTCAAAACACAAATTTTTAATTTGGCATATATTGATTCTTACTAACTACACTCAAGGAGGTGCTCAATGGAGAGCTGGAAGGAAGTCCCGATGATGGCTACAGACACAGGCTATTCCTACCTAAAAGCAGCCTGGAGTGAGGGAGGAGAGATAAGGCTCAAGAGGATTCCCTCAGCTGTATCAATCCACAAGAAGAGGTCTGGAGCCCTGGCAGGTAGAGCTCCAGACATAGAATACCGTGGAAACTACTACTTTGCGGGAGAAGATGCACTCAAGTATGGACTTGAACTTGTTAACACGTATTCAGATGACTTTTCAGTTCTCTACACGCCTGTTCTACTCTACAAGCTGATGAGAGATGAAAAAATCATACCAAAAGTAGTTTGCTACAGTATTGCCCTTCACGAGATAGGCAAGGAGATAGTCGTCGTTGACCCTCAAACGGGAGAGGTTCACAGAGGAGAGAAACAGGACTTGCTTGAGAGATTCTGCTCACACTTTACCGTCAACGGTCAGGAATTCTGCTTTGAAACTCTTGTTTTCCCGCAGGGAGTAGGCATCTGGCAGGACGTAGGCAAGCCTGAAGATGCTCTGATAGTTGACGTTGGAGACAGGACAGTTGACATAGTCCCCGTTGTAGCAGGAGAGTTTTTGGCTCATGAGAGCGTAGGCCTTGCTGACGAAGGAACTATGAAGATAGTTGAACGGATAGTGGAGACAGTAGAAGAAATAACAGGCAGGACTCCAGACCTGACTACTGCCAAGAGTTGGCTGGAGAAAGACAGAGTTAAGTTTGCGGGCAGAGAAATAGACCTTGTTCCTATCAAGAGAGAGGCAGCGATTCTCTACATTGGAGAGCTCCTCAAGAAGATACTCAGCAAGAGCCTGCTCAGGAAACTTTACGACAAGGCAGGCCAGATAATCTTTGCAGGAGGGGGAGCAAACCTGATACCAGAGGAGCTGAAGGAAGTTTTCGGTATCTACGTTCCTCCTCAACCGGAGTTTTCAAACGTCAGAGGTTTCTTCAAGCAAATGCAGCAGGGAGGTAAGTAATGAAAAGACTTGAGATTTTCTTTGATAAAAGTGGCAGACCTGTAAGGCTGATGGTTTCTAATGAAATAATCTGGTCTGCAAAGCCTAAAGAGGTAATAAGACTCATTCAGCAGGCTCTTGAATACTATCAGGAAAAACGAACCGCAGAAATCGGAGAGAGGGCTTTCTTTGAGGAAATTTTCCAGATTTTAACCAGAGAGGGCGTTTCTGAGAGCAGAAGGGAGCTGTTAAGAAGAGAATTTGAAAAACTTGGACTGCTGGCTTCCGGTTACGGAGAAGTAGAGCAGGAAACAGAAAGAGTAGAGCAGGTAGGGGAGAACGAGGGTAGGGACGTGCAGGAGATAAAAGAGACTGTTTCTAATATCCCTGCGTCCTCTCAATCAGTTTCCCAAGCGGTTCCTAAAGATGAAGCGGCTGAAAGTAATGAGAGTGATGAGGGAGTTAGGAAAAAAAAGTTTGATGCAGAAGATATTTTACCGATGGACATCATGAAGTTAGCCCTTAAAAGCCGTGAGAATAGGAAGAAGAAGTAGTCTGTTCTTTGTTCTTTTGATTCTGGTTTCGGCTAAGGCTTTTGCAGGCTGTCTGGAGCAGGCGGCGGAGAGATACAGAGTCTCTCCCCTGCTCCTTGAGGCCATAGCTGAAACAGAGAGTTCTGGTAATCCTCTTGCAGTTGGCGCTCTCGTTTCTCCCGTGCGGGCAAGGTTTGTTTACAGCCGTCTGCTGGAGCTCTCTGTTCCTTTTTCTGTCAGCTCTTACAGGGGACGGTATCTTTTCAGTATCAGGCCTGGAAACCGTCAGCAGGCAGAGAGAGTTCTTAAATTAGTCTCAAGGTATGCAGACACTTATGACGTTGGGCTGATGCAGATAAACAAGCTCTGGATAGAGAGGTATAACCTCAAGTCGGAATGGCTCCTTGATGAGTGCTACAATGCTAACTGGGGAGCTTACGTTCTGGCCAGAATGGTTGCAAGGTATGGTTATACCTGGGAAGCCATCTGGCACTACAACGGCTCTCCCGTCTATGCGGTCAAGGTTATGGAAAGTTTGAGAAAGCTCTGCCTGAACAAGTATTCAGACTTGCCTTACTGCAGGGAATACTTTGTGGGAACGCTTAAGAAGCGTTGATTTTGGAGGTTTCTTGAGGAGAGGCCATCATCACTTTCACTTTTTAACCTTTCTGGGAGTGGTTCTACTGGTTGGGGTTTTCCTGTATAAGGTATTCTTTGTTAACAACTTTCTCGGAAGGGTTCTGGATAGATTTTCTTCTACTTCTGACCAGATTGTTACCGTTTACAGTCCAAGTCCGGACAGTTCAGAGAAGGAACTCAAGGAGGTAATAATCCGCTATCCAGACGGCAGGAAAACCTTGCTTGACGTTTCTGGAGCAGTTGTCCTCAAGGGAGATTTTCTGCGCATAGAGAGTTCAGGGAAAACAGTTGTCTATTGGCTGCCGAAAGGAACCAAGGTTTCTATCAGAGAGAGCAACTGATGAAAAAGTTAGTTGTTAAGGCTGAAAGGGTAAAGAAGGACGGAGATAAAGGAGTGTTTGCTTTCGTGAGAGATACTGAGAATTGGAGCTTGCAAAAAGTATTTCTTGAAGCGGATCAAAATAATCAGCCCTGGGAATACGCTTGGAAGTTCAAGAGAAATGAGAAGAACATATTTGACAGCACTATGCTTATAGTTATTGGAAAAGAAGGCTTTTCCCTAGAACTCCATTTGGAGTTTCCTGTTTCCTATTGGGAGCTCTGTGGTAAGTTGATAACTGTCTTTTTCTTTGTTGAGACAGGTAAAGACAGAATAGTCTCTCCTACGGGAATTGCCTTTCGCTTGCCTCCTGACCTGATTTCGGACGGAGAGAGGAGAATACGTCAGTTGGGCCTTGATTTCTTCTACGATATGGTTCTGCAGGTAGGCAATCCCTACTCTCCTCAGTATGCAGAACTGGTCTGGACTTCGTTTGTGAAAAACAGATATAGATGGGAGTCTTGAGATGGGGAAAACGGTTTTTATCTTGGCAGTTTTTGCATTAGGGCTGCTGATTGGTTTCTACACTGACTATTCTCTCTTTAAGACACTTGGAGTTGTGGACAGGTTTTCTGTTCCTGTATTCCTGACAGGAATGGCCGTCAAGGCTCCTCTGCTACTTACAGTTCTCACGGGCTTTTTTGGAGGAATAGTAGCAGGCAGGCTGGTTGAGCTTGCTCTGATAGTTGACAGCCTAGTTTTTGACTTCATCCTGGGAGTTATGACCGGCGTTGCCGTGGGATTTGTTCCTGTTTTAACCGTTCCCGTGATGGCAAACTATCTCTATCTGGCGAGGAAAAGGGAGCAGATGGGAGAAGTTTAGGGAGGGAGCTCCCCCTCTGGAATGAGCTTTAAAAGCCTCCCTGCAGAACTATGCCCTTTTGTTGAAGGTAATTGACTATGTTTCGGAAATCCTTGTCGTGACTGATGATAACAACTTCAGCTTCGGGCCGGAAGTTTTTGATTGATTCTGCTAGGAGCAGAATTGATGCATCGTCATCGTCTATCTGCAGGTTTGACTGAAGGGAATAAGTCTGATAGACTTTAACTGGAACTACCTCAATGTCCAATAGTGCTAACTTGCTCTCTGCTGTTTTTCTGACTTCTTCTTCTGTTAGTTCTTCTTTCTGTATGAGCCTCTGGATTACCCTCTCAAGAGTTAGAGAGGAGGTAAACAGCAGGCCGTCCCAATTCTGAACGGCCTGGATGATAGGGGAAGAAAGGTTGTCCTTGCAGTAAGCTCTGAGTAGTTGATAAAGTTTTGTCCCGTCAACGATACCGATTTTCACTGACGGTATTGATGACATAGCTTTCTACCTCCCCTTACAAATTGATGCATTCATCAAAGCAAGCAGGAACAGTTTTACTTCTTTCGGCAGTTCTGCAGGAGCATTAAAGCTCAAGAAAACTCCAGAGGGAGCTCCCCTGTCAGTTATCACAACGATAGGTTTCTCAAAAGCAGTCCTCGGATTCCTGACTATCTCACGCTTGCTTTTAACCTCTGCCGTTTCCGTTAACCAGGAAACAAGTCTTGAAAAGTCCTCAATAGGAATCTGACGGTTCTTTCTGTCCAGAGCCTTGCTGATTGCTTCTCCAATGTTTTCAACCTTGCCCTCAACCACAACTGTTCCCGTATCTACTCTGATGGTTTCTGACTGCTGAGCTGTCCTCCCGCTGACTTCCTGCTTTAGCATGCTTCCCTCCGATAGATTGTTTAGTCCTTCCCTCCGTTTGCGACCGGTCGCAGGACTGAATATAGGTTCTTCCGTCTTAAATGTCAAACAGATGTCAGACAAAAAAGGAGAGTGGAGGAGGGAACTCCCCCCTAATGGACTCTATCTGGCTAAGCTGTTTTCTTCTCCAGAATGTTTACTGTTCCTTCGTCAAGTTTAAACTCAAGCTCATCGTAAGGCAGGTAGGGTCTCCTGCTCTTTCCATCTTTTTCAAACTCAACAAAACCTGCTCCGTGCAGGACTTTGAGGTCGTTATAGACGTTCTTAAAATCCCTACCAATTTTTTCTGCAAGCTCCTTAATTGAGCTGGGCTTGAGCTCACGGATTTTCTGGAGGAGCTCTATCCTACGGGGAGTCAGAATTCTTCCGAGTTCTTCTACCGTAAGGAAGACTTCGTCAATAGCCTCTGTATCATCCAGCTTTCCCTCAAATGCTTTCTCCAAGTATTTACGGGTCAGTTTGCTGAACTTTCTATTTTTTTCTTCCTTAGTGAGGAAAAGTCTTACCACTCTTTTCATGCTTGCCTCTTACCTTTGTTTACTCAAACAACTGATTGTGTGTGCCTATGCGGACGAGGATTAAATCGTTTCCCTCTATTTTGTAGATTACAAGCAGATCTCCTCCTAAGTGAAACTCTCTAAAGTCTTTCCAGTTTCCTACAAGAGGATGGTCTTTAGCCTCTGGAGGGAGAGATTCTCTTTTCAGGAGCATGGAAACGTATTTGACGAACTTTTCAAATTGTTTGTCTGTAAGAGTTACTTTCCTTAAGTCTTTTTTGAACTGTTTGTGCCTTTTAAGGTTTAACACTCTCTTTAACCTCAGAGGTAAGGGACTCAAGAGAGATTTCTTCTAAGTTCTGCTTTTTCCTCACTTCCTCCATTACCTTTCTTGTAGTCTCGTTGGGAATGCGAACACGGAAGGGGATACCTCTTTCAAGAACAACCTGCGTCAGAAATATGTTTACAGCATCAGAAAGGCTCAAGCCGTAACAGGACAGGATTTCTTTTGCTTTCTCCTTAACCTCAGCATTTAAGTAGAGGTTACTGCGTTCTTTCCTACCGGTAACGTTCATCTTGTCTCCTGAATACCTTTAGTTTGTAATATACACAAAGTTTGTGTCTATGCAAGCTGAAGCGATATATTGGCAACTACAGGAGGGGACTATGCGAGTAAAGTATGACCCAGAAACAGATACTCTCTCAATAGTTCTCAAAGACGAGCCAGTAGCAGAAAGCGAGTGTGTTGAGGGAAAAGGCATCGTGATTGATTACAACGAAAGAAACGAAATCGTTGGCTACGAAATCTTGGGCTGGTCAAGATTTCAAAAGCTGGGAAAAGAGTTGATATTGGAGGAAGCAAGTTAGGGAGCTCCCTTTTCTGCTCAATCTAATCTTGCCCGCACGAATCAGTCTTACCTCTCCTGCGGGCAGAATTTAGTTTGACTTGCTACCTTGCCCGCAGAGTCAGAACCAGCCTGTTCCATTCTGCCTGGATTTCCCTCTCCTGCCAACTCTCTCCAGCCTGTAATCTGATAGTCTCTCACAGGCCGATTACAGGCTCTCTGTTGCGATTTTGCCTGTCAGGTAGTATTCTGATATGTAGAGAGCAAAATACGGCGAATATATTGACGATATGAAAGACTGGAGAGGTGAGTTATGGCTGGAGCAGTTAGGAGGAATGTTATGGACTGGAGAGCTAAGTTCATGAAATACTTTGTTTATGGTCTGACGGGAGCTTACATAATTGCTATGTTCTACTATCTACCATCGGGCTGGGGATTTCTGATGGCGGTGGTAGGCCCCGTAGTAGTGCCGTTCATATACGGACTGGTTGGAGTGCTGTTGGGATTTCCTGCTATTGACATCAGCCCGCCAAATACAGGCGGGGGAGGAGACTATGATTCTCCAGTTGACGTAGATCCTCTGCATAGTCTAAAGAGTTACGTCAACTATGAGGAATTCATAGAAAACAGACATGACTACTAATCCTCTCCCTCCAGCAACTTGGCCAGTCTATCGGGGTCGGCAACTACTCTGCTTGACCCTGTCCTTTCAAGTTTCTCCTGATTGAGAACTACTGCTCCCTCTTTCCTTGCAAGCTCTAACAGCTGTTTCTCTATCTCTGCTTGAGAGCCTGTCAGGTTGGCGTGCTGTTTGAGGAGCTCCCTTGCCTGCTCCTCAGTTAAAACCTGAGATTGTCCGTGTCCTGCAAGAGCATACCTGCCGTTTCCAAGGTTCTGGATAACAAGGTCTGTGTTGCCTATCCTTGCAGTCTGATTAGGTTGTAAGTTCTGTAAGTCCCTGTCTGAACTAACTGTCCCTGAAACCTCTGACGAGGAAATTTCAGTTGGATTGAGAACCTCTGCTGCGACGACAGCAGCAGGGCCGAGGAATCTTGAAACTCCCCTGCCGAGAACACTTGCTCTTGCGGCCAACCTTTCTGCAAGACTTTCTGCTCCCTCTCTTTCAAAACGGTGTATGGGAGCTCCGACAGCATCACGGTAGAACGTAGGCAACTTCTTGGCTGCTCTGTAGGCAAGATAGGTGTCAACTGCACTTTTAGCTTTTTCAGCAAGATTATATGCTGCATTCATTGTTCCTAAAGCAAACAGTCCTTTACCTGTGAAATCGCTACGGTTCCAGAGATTGTCTGCTGCATTCAGTAAGGATGCCTTCTCCTTAGCTTTCCGTTCCATTTCTCTCTGCTTTTCGTTGAACTCTCCTGTTCTGTTGTTGACAAGGTCTGTGAGCCGTTTTTCAGCTCCGTTCAGGTCTCCAGAATAGCTGTTGGCCATCTCCTTGTAGCTGTCTGATTTTTCTTTAGCGTCGTGGACAAGACCAGAGGCCTCTCCTTTAGCTTCTTTCCTGAGTTGTTCAGCCTTTTCTGCGTATTCATTCTTGCCGTGAACGACCTCGTTTTTAAGGTTCTGGTTAAGAACGTCAGGGTTAACTTCTTTTGATTTTTCCCTGACTTCTCCGTCGTATTCGGAAAGTTTGTTTTCAGCTTGAGCGAATAACTGCTTGACTTCCTTTCCTTCTGCAAGGTTTGAGATTATCTCCTGGAATTCAGGACTCATGCTGTAAGCCTGCTGTATTTTCAGCATCTCCATCTGTTCGGGAGGCGCTGCCTGAGCAAGCCAAGCGTTGGCTCTGACTGTTGCAGGGTCTTGGCTGACTATCCTGTCAGCAGCAGCAACCAAACTGTCGTAGATTCCCTGCCTCTTGGCGTTTTCCACAACCAGGCTCCATACATCTGTAGTTCCCCTGAAACCAGCAGTTCTGTTAGCCTGCTCTCTAAAGTGTGCCTGTTCGGAGTAGGCAATGTTCTCTCCTGCTTGCCTGCTGTCTGTTCCAATCCTGTTTTCTCCCGTGCTTTGAACTTTTCCGTAGGCCATTCCGTCAGAGAATACTTCGTTTCCAGTCAGACCGAGATTTCCCGTCCTGTTAAACGATGCGTTCTGTGCAAAGTTGTATCTCTTTGAGAGAGCCTCTGCTATGTTGAAATCTTCTCCAGTTCCCACGCTTCTGTCTCTACTTCCCCCGTGAGAGGTATTGACTGACTGCCCTTGCTCACTTACTCCTCTTACTCCTGCGTTTAGATTGCCGAGGTTGAGAATACCGAGAGTTCCTCTCTTAACCAGTCCTTTGAGTCCTGCGGGCAGGTTTTCAGTAGAGGGAGCTCCCCCTCCTGCTCCTTTACCTCCTCCTCTGCCGCCAAGATTGAGGTTAGCTTCAACACCTGCCAGCGTTCTATCCGAATGGTCTAAGTTCAGGCTATACTTATCCGTGTCTGAGATTGCATTCCTTGAGTTTAGTCCCCAGGTGTATCTCTTATCCTCTCCGCCTGAAAGGCTGAAGTTCCCCTGCTGTCCCAGAGCTCCCTGAAGTGAGGTTCCTGCACTTTTCTGAGCTGTTATTGTCTTACTGCCTGTATCGTTCTTGACGTAAGTAACTCCGTCGTTGGTCTGCTTGGTATTTCCTATGTTGTGGCCGTAGGTATAAGTCTTTCCTCCAGACTCTCCCGTTCCTGCTGTAGTTGAATAACCAGCTCCTCTTGAACCTGCAAGAGCTGTGTTGACTCCGTTACGAATGTTAGTAGTTCCAGTATCCGATACTTGCTTGTTCTTGTAAATGTTTTCGTTATCAAAGATGTGCTGGTTGCTTATGTTTTCCCTGTTGCTCAACTGATACCCGCTGGAGAATATAGAGGTTGAGTCCCACTTGTTCATTGAGGTATTGTTGGCAGAAACGTTGTCCGTGCTGACGTTTCCGGCAGAGATGTTTCCCATTGCTATACCGCCTGCCGTTCCAGAGGCAGCTCCAGCAAGTCCTGAAACAAATCCTCCTGCAAACCTAACGAATGCATAGGCAGAGCCGGTCATGATTGCAAGGGATAGTATTATGACTGCCGAACCAGCCCATCCTGCTATGGTAAGCCACTCTTTGAGAGCTGAAACAACGTAGGGATAGTCCTCAATGTTGAAAGTGGGACTTGAGAGCTTGGCTGCATCAACTATGTCTTTCAGGTAGGTTAGCTGATGGGAGATGACGAAGTTAGTGACTGCTCCCACTCCTCCCCAGAAAACAGGAAAGAGAGCAAGGAAAACGGCCGTTGAGGCATATCTGATGATATTCCCGGTTGCAAGTCCTACGAGAATCAGTATTGGAGCAAAGGCTATGAAAATGACCGTTAGATAGACTCTTACATAAGGCAGGAATTCCCTGATTGAGTCTCCCAAAGTAGTGTTGGTTAGGAACAGCTTTTCCCTTGCGCTGGCTATGGTCAGGCCGAGTTCGTTCGGATCAACTCCTGCCTCGGCAGCTTTCTGAATGAGGGCGTCTTTTGAAACGGTCAGGAGAGCAGTCTCGTAGATGTTGCTCTTGGCGTCTCCGGAAATTCCCAGGAAGTAGGAGAGCTCTCCCTGAGCGTAGTTAGAGAGGGTAGTAGTATCAAGTCCCATAATCTTGGCTACCTTGTCAAAGACGTTATCCTTGTCGTTGTCAATGTCTGAAATGATTTTTGGTGCAGCATCCTGACAGGTTAAGTTCTGCCCGTTGGGGTGGTCTTTGTCGTAATAGACTGTAATTCTTGACGGCTCAAGGCTGGCAACTGTTGAGATGATGTTTTCCGTCTTATCTCTTCTAACCTGGTCTGCTCCTATCTTGCCGTCGTATAGGGCGGCAAAGACGCAGTTCTTGTAGTAAGAGATGAGTGATTGCCTCAAGTAAACGTTGTCAATTCTCACGTAGTAAACCAGGTCTCTCAGGTTCTTGACTCCTCCTGCATAGCCTACCGTGTTGTAGCTGACTCCATCCGGGATAGAAAAGGCAGTTTCAAAGGTTTTCGTTATGACGTATTCAGCTCTGTTTGAAAACCAGAGAGGTAGCGCAACTGCGGCAGGAACGTTGTCAACTATTCCTGAGAGTGCAGGTTTAGTCCTGTCCGTGACTATCATCGTGTATTTGACTTCAGTCAGAGACATTACGGCGAGCATCATCAGGGCCAGCTTCTTGAGTATGTCAACCACGTCAGGCTCAAACCTGCTGTGAACGGTTCGCCAGATAGTCCAGACGAGGTATAGGGCAACCGCAGTTCTTGTCATTAGCTTGAAGTTGTTGTCCTTGACCACGGCTGCTATGGCGTTGAGGGCAGTCTGCAGAATGTCTCCATAGCCGTATGCAAAAATTTCAAGAGCCATCTATTCCCCTCTTACAGGATTGACAGGAGTTTAGCTATGTCTTTCAAAGTCAGCGGATTGACAATCCGTTTTTTCTTGACTGAAAAGGGAAACTTGAGAGTGTTTCCCATCAGGGCGACGTCTCCAAAGATGCCGTCCATAGGAACGCCAAAGCATCTCATCAGCATAGTTCCCCAGAGCTTTTCTGACTCCACAGGAGAGAGTTCAGTTGAGTAATTTATTCTCCTGTCGTTCAAAGTGATTGTTCCGTTATTCCTGGAGACTTTTATCTGGTCGTCGCAGATAAACCACTCTTCGCTGTCAAGATGGATTTCCCTCAGTTTCAGAGCAAGCCATACGAGGTCGTTAGGGAATATGCTTATGCTTCCGTTGTCCCCGCCTTCTGCAAAAAGACGGAGCAATACCTTGCTGTATTTGTCAGTTATCTTGACAAGTCTCAGAGTGCTGCTGCCGAAACCGTAGCTTGTTGGTTCTCCTGACATGAACGTGTAAAAGAGCTTTTGTTTGAAGTCTGTTATCGGTATCTCCACGCTGATAGAGGTAAAACCGCTCTGGAGTTCTACGTAGTTTGTTGCTATGTTCAGAGTTGAAACGTCTCTTGCGTAGCTTACCATCCTGACTCCCCCTGCAGACCTGGTATAAATTTTCTATCAGAAAACCCCTCAAGTTCGGAGTTCCCAGGTTGAAAAAGGGTTTTTTCGCATTTCTGACCGCTTTGATAGTAGCAAACAGTTCCGCTGCAGTTCCTAACTTCCCTAAATGTTCTCCTACTGTTGTTTTCAAGCCTTTGCCTCATACCTATAAGATAGCTGAAAAAGACCTGCTTGACGAAATAATGAACGAAGTTTCCCATGTTGACTGGCAGGCAATAAACAGGAAAATGCAGAAGAAGATACTTGATTATACTCCCCCGTCTTCCTTTTTCCTTGCAAAGGCTAAAGAACACAAGGTTAGATACTTTGACCCGACCTGGTATCTGCCTTTTGACGTGAAAGACGCATACGGAAATATCCTCTGGCCAAAAGGAACTGCCATAAACCCTCTTGAAAAAATCCCTGAAGCTGTCTGGAAGAAAAAGGTTATCATCGCCCTTGACCTGCAGGACAGGTATCAGAGGGCTTATGCCCTTGACTACATCAAAAACCACAGGGACAGAGATATAGTGCTTCTTGCCGATAAGCACTCCGACCTCAAGCAGATAACAGATTTCATGAAACAGTCAGGTTTCTTTTCAGTTTATTCCCTGACCAGGCTCGTTGCAGAGCGGCTCGGAGTTGATAAGGCGTTGTCAGTAGTAACCTTTGTCAGGAAAAACGGAAAACCAGTTATCAGGATAGAGGAGATACCTGAAAAGGAACTGAAAGCAAAGCTGGAGGAGAGAAATGAAAGGAATTAAGAAGATAATAGCTCTCCTGCTTATCATCCTTTCTGTTTCTGCGGGCAGAATTGAAAAGGCAGAAGCGGCCAATCCGAGCTGCGACTTCATCAACCCAATAACAGACGTCTGCTGGTGGTGCATCTTCCCGATCAGGATAGGCGGGATAAAAGTGACGCTTGGCTTTAATAACATAGACTATGCAGATGTGAATTCTCCGATTTGTGTATGTATGAAACCTCTGCCAAGAATTGGTCTTACGGTTTCCTTCTGGGAAGCTCCAAGAATTGCCGAAACTGTTTATAAGCCGTTTGTTTTTCCTTCCTTTTGCCTGAATATGAACGTTGCCAAGGTTCCGGCTGGGGGAAATGAAGCATCCAACACTGTCAGTCATGCCAGATTTGACTGGCAGGTTCACTGGTATGCGTATCCCCTTACCGATATGCTTTCAATTGCAGCCGATTTTGCTTGTCTGGAACATACAGGAATAGACCTTGCTTGGGTAACAGAGCTTGATCCAACTTGGAACGACAACTTTTTAAATCTGATTACCTATCCTGAAACTGTATTGTTTGCTAATCCAGTAGCAGAATTTGCCTGCATTCCTGAACGCTCAATGACTGCTTTCAAAAAGTTCGGTTTCAACTCTCTTTTCTGGTGTGCAGGAAACTGGGGAACGACTTATCCATTCCAGAGAACTATAACTGATACGGACAATCCGACTGTTTCTTCTGCTCTGGCAGTTGCCAAGGTAAATGCCCTTCTCCACAGAAACTTTGTGGCTAAAAAGACGATTGGCAGTTCGGCTCTCTGCGGAGTGGGATTTTCTTTCACGTTCCCGAAGAAGCAGTATAAGTATCAGCTTGCTAAACCTATAAGGGGTGCGCACTGTGTTCCTGTCGGTGAAGATGGTATTTGGTGGACAAGTCTGAAAGAGCCTATGGTTCACGACACTTATCACACCTTTATCATCTGGAGGAAGAGAGATTGCTGCGCATTCTGATAGCTTTTCTTCTTCTGATTCTGCCCGCATACGGACAGCAGCCCTTGAGCAAGGAACAGCTTGACAGCCTGAACAAAACAGTTGAGTCTTTCAGCAGTCAGGTAAAAGAGTTTGAAAAACAGCTCAAAGAGGCCGAAAAGAAAGTTGACAGGAAAAGGCTCAAGCAGATGTATGATTACGTTCATTCAGAGGAATTCCAAAACAGAGTCAACGACTACTCAAGGCAGATAATAGAGTGGACAGGAAAACTCGGAAACAAGAACGCTGAAAAAGACTTGAGACTGTTTAACAGTCAGGTAAATGCTAACAGGACAGAGCAGGAAACCTGGGCTATGGTAGTTTTTCTTTCAAGCAGTATGGGAAACGACCTGGACAGCTACCTTGACGACATGTCCCTGCTGATAGACAAGCAAGTAGAGAAGTTTGGAAAGCTCTATTTGGTTCCCTACGGAGCAATTAGAGGACTGGTTGCTCTTGAAAAGAACCAGAAACCGACCCTGACTACTACCGTCCTGTGGCTCAAGAAGGAGCTTGCGGGCAGAAATGTTCAAATCTTGATAGACCCCATACTCTTTCGTCAATACGGCGTTGACCGTGTGCCCTGCATACTTTTGACTAAATTTTCAGCATTAGAGCAGAGAGAGTGTTCGGAAAGTTATCTCGGCTGCGGATACTCTGTTTTTGGTTTCCTGAGCAAGGTTGAAGAAAGAACAGATAACAAAGGTTTAAAAGAGCTGTTGAGGGAGCTTGAGGAATGAGAAGACTTTTGTTTTCTGTAATGGCTTTTCTACTTGTGCTTCTTCAAACAGCTGCAGATGCGGATGATAGAAATAAAGGAAGTATAGAAGGAAAGCAAGCAGCTTTGTCTGCCCTAAACTTCATGAAAGGAAATCTGAAAAACTTTACAGCTTCAATTACCGGACAGGAAAATCTAAAAACTATGAAAGGGAAAGAATATTCGGTTTCGGTTAGAAAACCTGTAGGAAACGGTGGTTCTATAGTTCTTCAGCTTGTCAACGGCGAACTTTATGCCACTATAACGAGCAAACTTTCAAAAACTTATGTTTCTGCTATTTGCGAGAATGGTTTTGTTTCCTGCGATTTTGGAAAATGGAAAAACTGTAAATATTTTATTTACCGGAATGGGAATTTTCAGCCTACAAATGCTTTCAATCAGCTTATAAGCTGCTATTGTGTTTCACACGGAGCCTGTGGATTTAACTGGTCAAGGGATTGGCTTGTCTGGGCGCTTGATAAATTTACCAGGATGCTTAACTACTATGAATACTCTCACGTAGATAACGTTTCATCTTCTTATGCAAGGCGAGACTTTGTTTCAGAAAGACAGCTGAAAGTTTCAGGGAATTCCTTAAGAGATGAAGATGCTAATCTTCTAAAAATCAAACAGAATAAATTTGTTCAGGCCTACGAGAGTAATCCTTATTTAAACCAATCAAACACTTATGAGTGTAAGGTTCAAAATATACCGGCTTTATCTCCTGTGGAAAAAGAAATTTCCTGCGATAAAGTTTATTCCATTCTTGGAGAAGATTACTGCCTTTTGGCCAAAAGTGTTTCTTTTAATACCAGCGGTCATTTAAATAATGTAAGTGTAAGACTCTACCCTGGGCAAAATCTGGTTACCAGAATAGTTAGAGATGATAGTGACTGCAAAAACAATGAAAAGTATATTAAGGTTTACAAGAACGGAACACTTGTTCAACAACTTTCTTCCAGTAGAGAAGTTTGGGCCTGTGGCCCAAACGGTGTTGTTTGGACGGCTATTGCTTACTGGAACAGAAAAAAAACTCCAGAGAAAGCAAATTTTTCTTTTGCTTTCTATGACCGGGATAGAGGAAAGGCAGATGCTACGATTCATTTAGAAGTTTTCCAACAGATGAAGTATAAGGACGACAGTATTTCTATTCATAGAACCGGAAACTGCTCTCCTCCCTCAGGATGCAGATTGAAAGAGGAGCAGATTTGTGATTTAAATGGAAACTGCGTCACTACCGTAAGAAACTTCATCAGAACGGGAAATGTCCCTCTTATCCAGCGAAAGATTCTTGAATCTTCAGCTACAGGTTATAGGTGGACGATCTACGCAGATGGTTCCTCAATTGTTGCAGTGAACCAATTTGGAGAGAAAAGAGTCATAAAAACAGGAAAAGAATCTTGGTTTATTATAAAACGAACCTATCAATGTGATAGCAGTTCAAGATTGGATATTAACTCCTCTCTAAAGAGAGGGGAGGAAGTTTTAGACAACTCCTACTATAAAGATGGGAAGGCAGGATACTCAGGTGGTTTTGGGTGTATTTCTCTGAGGAATAAATGGATTTGTCAGGCTAACGGTAATTCGTATGATTCCCAGTCTGAATGTATGTCAAACTGTGTTGCAAACATTTCTGTTAAGGTGAGTGATTCTCCGTTCTTGACGTGCAAATTAGGAAATGGTGAAGGAGTATATGTTTGTAAAGTAGCTTTATCAGGACAGATAAGAACCTATGGCAAGGAGAAAGAGCTTGTTCCAAATGCCATTGATAAAGGAAATACAACTTTTGAGTTCAGAGTTTGTCAACAAGAAGTTGACGATTCTGGAGAAATTACCCTTAAGTGTCCTGTTAACAGTGGAGAAAAAGTAGTCAAAAACTGTTATTGTGATACTTCAAACGAAGCCTGGAAATCCCTTGCCACTCTTGAAGCCTTGAATGAAATGTCTCACGACATTATTTGCTCTCAGGAGTAAGAATGATGGGCAGGTTAGAAATTCTTATCCTATTTATCTTTCTCTTTCTTACCAATGCCTATGGGATGAAGGGAAGTTTTATCCTGAACAACGTTGAGTATGGTTTAACTGATGAACTCTATCCTGTTTCAGGTTTGAATCTTCTCCCTTCAAAGTTGAAAAAAAACTGCCATCTTCTTTCCTGTGACGATGCAAAGAAGTATGCAGATAAGCTAACATATAAGCCTAACTATGTTTTATGTAATGAGGGTGTTCTCAATCTCTATACAAAGCAGATATGTAACTTAGTTCAATTAAATGGCAATGTAGTTGTAGATTGTGGAAATGAACTTCTTAGCGAAGATAAATCCTTTAGAGCTTTTGTATCGTGTAGTATTTCTGAAGATACTCAACAAAAACCAGTTTCTCAAACTAATTGGCTTTCTCTTTTAAAAGAGAAATGTTGGAAAGACATAAATAAGGACGGTAATATTGAAAGCAATGAAATAAAATCTTGTAGGAAAGTTGACGATAAAAACTACGTTTGCCCTATAGACCTTACGAAGTGCTATCTGATACAGAACAATCCTGTCTGTCCTGCAGGAACAAGTTTTGTTCCTGAGAAAGATTTGTGTATAGGAAATGCTACCCCCAAGTGCCCTGACGGTTTTGTTTACGACAAGTCGTTAATGAAATGTGTTACACCTCCTAAATGTCCTGAAGGTGGTCTATACAATAAACAGGCGGGAAATTGTGAGATTCCCGTTAAGAACGAGTGTCCAAGCGGTTACGCCTATGATTCCCAACATGATATTTGTGTTTACAAGGCTTACTGTCCTGCAGGAGCTATTCTGAATCCCAAAACTGACATGTGTGAGCTCAGAGCAACTTTTAAATGTCCCTCCGGAAGTAGTCTCGTTAATGGAAAATGTGTTGCTCCTCCGAGCTGTCCAGCTGGATGGCGGTATAGTGTTTCACTTAATAAGTGCGTTAAAAGTGTAAACTACTCTTGCAACAGTGGAACATACAGCATAGTCAACGGAAAGCCTGTCTGCGAACATTTGCCTCAATGTCCTTTAGGACAGTATAGTAGTAAGCTAAAAGCCTGTGTTGTTAATCCTTCATGTAGGCAGGGAGAATTAAAGAACGGCGTTTGCGTAATAGCTAACGCTTATGACTGTCCCGCCGGAACCACTTATGATGGGAAGGAAAGGATATGTAAAGGAATTCCTGCATGTCCTAAAGGGACTGAATACGATCTATACCACTCTTTGTGTGTTTCAAAACCTGAAAATATTTGTCCGAAAGGTTACATTTACGACAGTAAGCAGGGATGTGTTCGCTCTCCAAGCTGTCCCTATGGACAATGGAATGAAGGACTAAAAAAGTGTGTTTACAAGATTACCTGCCCGGAAGGAACCTCTCTTGCCTTACCGGGAGTTAATAATGAGTTTCCTACCTGTGAAAAGAGGATTTCTCCCAGCTGTCCTTCAGGTTACACCTTTGATGATAAAGAAGGAAAATGTGTATCTGCAAGAATAATCTGTCCTGCGGGAACTAAATACAACAGCTCTACAAAAGAGTGTGAGGCTACAGCAACCGAAAGCTGTCCGTCAGGATTTGTCTGGAATGAAGATCTAAAAAAGTGTGTTCAAGACCCTTCCTGTCCTCCAGGATACACTTGGGACGGTTCCAGATGTAGAGCTCCTCTAAAGACAAACTGTCCTTCAGGTTATCATTGGGATGATGACTTAGGGAAATGCGTTTCTGAACCAAGTTGTCCGTCTGGAGGTTATCTCTCTAACGGAGAGTGTGTAGCAACTCCCCGTTGTGTAGCATGGCTATACGGAGGCTACTACTGTGATAGGAGTTCTCCTTCATACTACTATAGATGTCCGGCTGGATATACTCTTACTTACGATGGTTTTGATTATGAATGTGTAGCACAACCGTATTGCAGTAACGGTGGAAAATTAGATAAAGAGCCGGCAGGTTTTTGGATAGAAACTGAATGTGTCCTACCTGGTTATGCCTACTGTCCCTATCCGGGCAGAAAAACTACTGTAATGGGAGAGTTTTGGAACGAGGAAACTATTTGTGTAGCCGATTTCAAGTGTCCCGCCGGAACAAAGGCTGTTTATGAATTTGTTGGAGGATGGATTGGATGGAATGTAAAATACTACTGTGCTACTGATAAGAGTGCAAAATGTCCGGAAGGAACGATTTACGACTCTCTGCATAAAACTTGTGTTGCAACTCCTAACTGTTTAAATGGCGGTTCCTTTAACAGCAGTAGTGGTAAATGTGAAGTTTCAACAGCTAACTTCTGCCCACCTTCGTATTCCTTTAATCCTAAAAGGAAAACTTGCTACATTACTAAAGATTGTCCTTCGGGATACAGCTGGAATTCCGAGTTGAAAGCTTGTATCTCTAATGGGAACTGTCTCATCGGAGATGTTCTTAAAAACGGAAGATGTGTCAGGAAGCCCCGTCTTGAATGTCCTGCCGGAACTGAGCTGGATGGTTCTCGTTGTGTAGCACAACCCTCGTGTCCTCCAAAGACAAAGCTCCAGAACGGATACTGTGTAGCAGCTCCGAAGTGTTTGACTGGAACTTACGAAAATGGAGAGTGTGTATCCAATCCTGTATGTCCTGAAGGATTCATTTACGATAAAGAAAGCAAGCTGTGTAAAAGTAACCCAAGCTGTTCAGAAGGTCGTTTTGAGGCAAGTATCGGTCTCTGTATTACTCCGGCGGAGAAAAGCTGTCCCAAAGGTAGTAGTTATGATTCCTTGTCTGGAAAGTGTATCAGTAATGCTGTTTGTCCTAAAGGAACAATTCTTAATGGAAAGACAGATAAATGTGAGTCTATTCCTGAAAGGAAGTGTCCTCCCGGTTTTTCGTTGAATGGAGATACCTGTCAGCTAAATCCTCACTGTCCTTCGGGAAGCGTTTACGATGATAACTTGAATGAATGTAAACATTCTGTTACTAAAGTTTGTCCAGCAGGTTATTCCTATGTTGAGGAAGGAAAGGTATGCATATACAAGGGTTCTCCATGTCCGGCTGGAACCTTTCTTGAAAGGAAAGCCGGATTGTGCGGCAAAGAACCTGTCTGGAATTGTCCAGAAGGAACCACTATGAACATTCAGAATAAAAGTTGTGAAGCACAGCCTATCTGCAGGATAGGTAGCTATTCATATACATTACATAAGTGCGAAAAGCAGGGATGTCCTCTTGGAAACTATCCTTGCTATCCTATAAATGGCTCCTACTACTGCTCAGATATAAAGTGCTTCAACGGAAACTACAGCCAGGTAGAAATAGACGATACTCCTGAAGGTCTGAACGACAAAAAGAACGACGGCGTAGTTACCAAACAGGGATGCCAAGGAAATGTTTACATATTTAATGGTAATGATTACCGCTGTAGGCCTCCAGGAGTAGAAACAGGATTTAGCAACTGTTGTAGAAAATCATCAACATGGTTTGGCCTTGGACAGTGTAACGAGCGAGAGAAAATCCTTGCAAAGTTACGTTCTTGGGGGAAGTTGGATGGACAGTGCCACTACGTTGGTTCTTACTGTGTAGTTAAGGTTCTTGGTTCCTGTCTCCAGAAAAAGAAAACCTACTGCTGTTTCCATTCTGTCCTTGCCCGCATAGTTCAGGAGCAGGGAAGAAAACAGTTAGGTATCAGCTGGGGTTCTCCAAAGTCTCCCAATTGCCGAGGTTTTACTCCTGATGAGTTCCAAAGGATAGATTTCTCTAAGATAGATTTTTCTGAGTGGTATTCAGAGGTTCGGAAGCAGGCCTCTCAGGGATTCGGTAGATTTAAGACTCAAAGTGTTCAGCATCTTAAAGATTACTTCCAACAGATAAACCAATACAGTAAGTAGGAACGGTAGGATGCAAAAGATAGTAGTTTCAGTCTTTGTTCTGTTTCTGTTCTTGGTAAACTTTTCCGTTCCCGTTTTCGCAGGAGGCTTTTTCCAGCAGAGAGAAACCGGCTGGTTCTGGTATAAGGACAATGAAGAACAAAAGCCTGAAAAGAAACCTAAAGAAAAGGAGCAGAAGGTAGTTAAGGTTGAGCCTCAAATAAAGAGCTTTAAAAAACCAGAACAGCTTAAAGAACCTATCAACAGGGAGGCAGAGCTCCTTGCAAAGCTCCCTGTTCACATAACGGAGAAAGACCTTGAAGGACTTACTCCAAAGCAGATTTCCAGACTCTACAACCTGTATCTTGAGCGAGTCCTCTATAAGCCGAACGAGGCAGACTTAGAGAACATCCTGATAATTCAGGACTATGCTACGAAGAAAAGCAAAGCCTACGCCCTGGCCCTGCAGGAGGTATTGAGAAAGCATCCTGAACTCAATCCTGCGGTAGCTCATCCCCCGTCAGTTTACGGACGGAAGGCAGACTTTCTCAAGAAGAAGTCAGAAATCAAGGCAATGCTTGACAAGTGGAAAGACGATGCAGGTCTTTACTTTTTCTTTGAGGATACCTGCAAGTTCTGTCAGGCAGAGATTCCGATTATCAATCTCTTTCAGAAGCTCTACGGCTGGCAGGTTCTTGGCATAAGTGTTTCTGGTAAATGTCTGCCGCAGCTCAAGGAGTGCATACCTGACTATAACAACCTTGCGGGCAAACTCGGTATATCAACCTATCCCGCCATAATCCTTGTCATTGAAAAGAACAGCCAGCCTGTTTTCATTCCTGTTTCCTACGGCCTGATAACCCTTGACGAACTAACAGAACAGCTTTATACAGTTCTATATAAACTTGAAAAGGGACATGTTCCTGGTATAGACACTAAGGTATGGCAGGTTGCCAAGCAACCGGAAATCAAGAAACCTGTTATGCCTAAGAAGTTTTCTGCTCTTTCAAAAGAGCTGAATGAACCTGACAAGGATTATGAAAAAAGGATAAATTCTGTATTTGAAAGCTCCTTGTGGGGAGAGAGATGAGGAGAAAGCTGAAAACACTCTTGCTTTCGTTTCTTGCAGGAGCAACCCTTGTTTCTCAGGCATCTGCGATAGACCTTGGCAAAATATATTCGGATGCCTTGAAAAACTCTACCTCTCCGAAAGTTATTGAGGGACAGGAGAGAGGATACCTGACTTTTGGAGGAGGATACCTCAGAGTTCCCCAGAGTCAGATAAGGCTCTTTACAGTTTCCCCTCCCCGCATCAAGGCTGGCTGCGGCGGTATAGACTACAGCTTTGGGGCTCTGTCTTACCTCAGTATAGACCAGCTGGTTCAGTGGCTTCAGCAGGTTCTCCAGGCAGCTCCGGCCATAGCATTTGAAATTGCTCTTAAGAAGATGCTTTCTGGAGTTCAGTCAACGCTGAATGAAGTAACCAACATAGCGCAGATAGTTAACTCCATGACGGTTGACAGCTGTCAGGCAAGTAAGGCTTTGGTTTACGGCGTATATGGAGCTCTCTCCTCAAAGTTTGCTGGAGCCGAACAGCAGGCCGCTGCAAATGGTTCTTCGGAGCAGGGTGTAACTAAAGATGCTTTCAGCTCCTTTACAGAGGCTCTTAAAGACCTTCCTGGACTCATTAGCAAGTGGGCCAGCACGCCTCAAGGACAGGAATTCCAGAAATTTACTCAGGAAGTTGAGGGAGACTTTCTCTACAAGCAGTTTCAGGCCAAGTATGGTGAAGACTTTGCTACAAAAAATGATTGGGCTAAGTTTCAATACGAGATTGTAGTCTCTATGGTTGGAGACATAGTGTTCCTGAAAAAGGACAAACAGAAAGGAACGGAGGACAACCCTTATGAAGTCAAGCACATTCAGCCTCTAATCAGCGTTAAAGACCTAATGGAAATGGACGGAGATAAGAAGTATTACGAGCTTACTACCTTTAAAGACGCCTACGGCAAAACCTTCAAAGGAGTTTCTCCTACCGTTACTGCAAGTCTTGAAAATGCTTTTAATAGTCTCCTGAGTAGTGCTCCACCTGAAGTTAGAGACATATATAACAATACGTTAACAGGCTACAAGCCCGGTTTTGCCAAGCTAACGGCGGCCTATCTGTATTCAATTCTGCAGAAAATAGAATCAGGAACTCCTCTGACGAAACAGGAGAAAGACTTTATAAAAGCCACTCCGCTTCCTATCCTGAAATGGCTTAACACTCTTGCCTACTTCCCAGGAGCAGGAGAAACTTTCATAGAGCAGTCTAAAGACTACATAGCCTCTTTCTACGTTGAATCAATGATAAGGGATGCGTTAAGCGGAGTATCTCCTCTGCCTACAAACAAGGTTCCTAAAGAGGCGCTGACTTACTACAACGCAATCTTTGCCTCTGCGGCTCAAAGAATGAAAGAACTCTACGAGATCAGAAGAACTGCTCCGCTGCCGATTAAGACCTTTAACGAGTTTGCCTCATACGTGAACCACTTTGAGAAGGCAGTCGTTACCAACCTTGCAGCCAGAAACATCTACTCCAGTCTATAAGGAGCAGAGTTGTTCGTAAAGGGAGGACAGATAACAGTTGACGCAGAGAGGCTGACCTTTTCCCCGAACGAAACGAACAGGTATGAGAACAGAGAGCCTCTCTGCGTGTTCTATCCTGTTACTTCCTACTTTGCCTATTCGTTCAGAAAGGCTCTTGCGGAGGCCTTTCTCTTTGGCTACGGACGGGTAGAAACGGGAAAGGAGCTGATAGAGGTTCTGAGGGAGCTCCCCATGTATTCTGTCAGGATACTGTCAAACGATGGGAAGAGGGGGAGCTCTTTTAAGTTGACTAAAAACAGGTTGGTTGCACTTTTTGATTCCTTGGATGGAAGTGCAAGATTTGAGGAAACTGTCAGCAGACAGGGTAGAACACTCGTAATGTCTGGAAACGTATATAGTCTGCTCATTACTGTAGATGCATTTAAAGTTTACTTTGATAAGTCAGGTAAACATTTTCTCAGAAATTTTCTCTGGAACATTTTTAACATTAAAGGAAAAAAGGTGGCATTCAGGGAAGAAATATTTAGCTTAACCTCGGAGGCTCCTTTTGTCAGATTTACTGACATCAAACTTTCGGTTGGAGACTTTGAAACTCCGCTTGACAAGGAGCTTATCCTCAAGCTCCTTGCTCTCTGTTAGCCTCAGCTTTGTAATCCTGCTTTTCTCCCTCTGGACAGCAGGAGCCTTTGACTACTTCCTGTTCTTTGTTCCCAAAATTCTGACTGCTACCGTTCAGCTGGGATTAGAGCTGTATTTCTTTGTTCTTGCGTTCAGTCTGTTCAAAGGAGAGGATACAAGGACTTTCCTCAAGAGAACAGCTGTATTTTTCTCCGTCTATTTTGCCTTTCAAGTCCTGCTTGCAGGATACTTTGCGGTCAAGTGTAAGTCTGCCGCAGCCTGCACTCCTCTGGACTTTGCAGGACTTGAGAAACCTCTCTGGAACGTTGTCTATCTGATAGACAGTCTGGTTCCTCTGCCTCTCTGGAAGGTCTTTTCTGTAATCTACGAGGTTGTCTGGAGTATATCTGCAACTCTGTTCTTTCTGATGGCCGTCTATGGTTCTCCGTCTTTGCGGGCAAGGAGAGTAGGAGTAGTCTTTCTACTCTACTCCCTCTCTGCTCTGCTCCACTACTTGTTCTATGGCCTGTCTCCTGTTTACTGCTACGGGGAGCTCCAGAGCTTGATACCTCATCAGATTGAAGTCTGGCAGATGCACGAGAGTTCCCTGCACGATACAGAGGCTCTAAAGGCAGGAGAGCTGTTTTTTCCCGTCTTTCCAGTCGCCTGCTTTCCTTCCCTGCACGTTGCCTGGGTTTACTTCCTGAAAAAGGAGTTTCCAGGACTACTGACAGCTCTCCTGTTCTGGACAATGACTGTTCTGGCAGTTCTGCTCGGATTCCACTACCTCATTGACGTCGTTGCAGGAGTCCTGCTTGTTGAGGTTTGCTACCGCATTTTTTACAAACTTTCTTCCAAAACAGAAGATTTCTGCCAGGAACAGCAGGAAAGCTAAAGCCTTTCAAGTTTCAGCTCAACTTTCCTTCCAACCTTGCTTTTAAAGACTTTCTCCACGCACTTTCCGTTCCCTTTGCAGCCGCAGACAGCTTTAGTCAGGAAATCCCTGTCGTTGAGCAGTTTTTCAACTCCAGGAAACTTCCTGACAGACAGGACAAAGACCTCATCTCCGCAGGCCACAAAACGGCCGTCGTAGGGAGAGTTTGAAACTACCTTGACGGCCTTGTAGCTAACTTCAGGAGTTTCAAGACAGAGGGAGTTAGAAAAGACAGGGAGATGACAGAACCAGCACTTTCCAAGCTCATCTCTGCCCGCAAGAATAACTGCTCCCTTTCGGGAGACTATCTCCCCTACCTGATACAGAGTATCGTTGGCCACGAACAGAGTTGCAGTCTTTTTCGGAACCTCTTTACCTTTGCCTGTCAGGACAGACCTGTATTCAACAGAGCTGGCCTCGTGGTTGCAGACATACCATTCGTCCCTGTCCGTGCCAGCAAGATAGGGAACGACCGTTGTTAGCATCATAACTGTTCCCACGACGTAGGGAACAGGGAAGAACCTGCTCTGCTGGTTTCTCAAATACAGGCCGTAGAGCATCAGGATAAAACCGGCCAGTCCAGCCAGGAAGAAAACGTAAGACGGAACTGCTGCACACGGCAGCTGAGCCAGGATGAACTTCAAAGCTACTGTTAGCCATTCTTCTGCAGTTTTCAAGAAGCTGGAAATCTCGGACAGAACCTCTCCGACAGTCATATTTTTCTCCTCTGCAGGATTACATTAAAGTTAGAGGCTGTGGAATGGCAGAAATGACAGACAGGATAAACAGGCTGGTAAGAATGCTAACTGCCGATGAGGAACTGAGAACAGAGCTTAGAGAAAGACTGTTGGAACTGTGGAGGGAACAAAACCTGCCGTATGAGGAAATCAGAAGGGAGGCAATCAGGATAGCTGATAGCGTCGTAGCGTGATAGCGTGTAGCGTGAGTAGCGTATTGATTTGCAGCGTCAGCGTTCCGTAGCGTCCTTTCAGTAGCGTTTAGCGTCTCCACCATACTGCCACTCTGTTAAGTCCAAGCAGAAAGGTTGATGTGGAATAGCCGAGGCTCTCAAAGTCCTCTGCCCGCAGGTAAACCTTGTGGTTTTTAATGTGCTCCCTGTTTACCAGCCTGAGTCCGGCCAGCAGCTCAAGAAGAGGTTTGGCAAGGGGAGTGGGGCTGGTTGCCACCACTCCTATTCTGGCCACTCTCTTGAACTCCTCAAGAGCCTGCTTCCAGCTGTATAGATGCTCCACTACTGCAAGGCTGACCACGAGGTCAAAAGAACTGTCAGGAAAAGGGAGCTTTTCCTCAAGGTTGACCCTGACGTCTCCGTTCTCAAGGTCTGCAACTACAACGTCGTGGCCTCTTTCCTTGAGCAGTCTGGAGAAAGAGCCTGCTCCCCCGCCTGCATCAAGTATCAGGAGCCTGTTTTTAAGCCGTTCTGCCTGTTCTATGAAAGGCAGGACTGCTCTGTATCTCAGCCTTGCAGTCAGACTGTCAAGAACGGCCATCAGAACCTCATGCCTACCATTACTCCGACTCCCCAGACGTTAACGTCCGTGCTGTCAATTTGAACCGTGTGCAACTGCCCGCCGTAGGCAATTTTTTGATTCTCACTGTCTCCGGAAAGCCTCGTGTATTCACCTGCTACTCCAAAGAAATACCTGCCTTCCCAGGTTTTCTGGAACTCTGCATACACGCTGATTCCCCTGTAGTCAGTATCAGGACTTATGTAGGTATCTCCTATGAGGCGGCTCTGTTCCTCTGTCAGGCTTACCCTGTATTCTCCTCCCCAGCTTATCAGGTAGCTGATGTCAAGGTTGAAAGCTCCATCAAGGGCTCTCAGCCTGACTGCTGGCCCAACGAACTGTCCAACCAGACCGCCCCAGTCTGACTTTGTTTTCTGTCCGTCAATCGTTACCTCAGAGTTTCTCCACTCTGTTCCTGCAAGACCGAGATGAAAGCCAGCCCATAGAGAACCTGTCTTATCTCCTACTACTTTCCTGTATAGCTCCAGCTCTCCCTTGCCGCCAGACTTGTGTTCTCCTGAAAAGACTCCCTCTGCTCTTATGCCGCCTCCCCAGGTATCGCCGAACTGCTCAATTTTCCAGCCGGCAGCCACTCCGGAGTAGCTGTCTCCGTGATCCGGACTGACTCCTCCTGCTCCCAGCAGGAATTCAGACTCAACTCCTGCAAAGGCAGGAGCAGACAGAACGAGTGCCGTCAGGACGGTAAGCAGCTTCTTCACTTCTCTACCCTCCTTTTTCAAGTTTTCTTTTTAGTTCTCTGGCAAAGGCTTTCAGCTTTTCTTCGTCGTTCAGGCAGCTGTCGGGACAGAATAACCTAAATTCGCTTCTCCTTGCAACTATTGGCCTGCCAGGTTTTTTCAAGTGCTTGATAATCAGCTTGTCAAACCTTGCATTCTCCCTGAAAGAAACCTCTATCCCGTTCTTCAGACGCCTAAAAGAACAGGCGATAACAGGAACTCCATATTTTGCAAGTTTTCTGACAAACATAGATGCTTCGCTTCTCGTTACCATCTCTACCTCCCTACTCTTTAAGGACTCTTGCTATTCTCGGAGCTCTACGGCTCCTTATCTGCAGCATGAGTTGTTTCAGCTTTTCAATTTCCTCTGAAAAACAAAAGCCTTCCTCCTGCAGGAACAGGAGAGTTTTCATCAGGTTGTCAACCTCTGAAACTGCAAGTTTTTCCCTTTTCTCAAGCTGTCTGACTTTTTCTTTCAGTTTTTCGGCTATCCTGTCTCTTTCTACCTCTCCGTATTCAAGCAGGAAAATTGCCGGAGAGGGAGCAATGTCGTTAATCAGGTTCGCAAACTGCCTCAAGGCAGGAGCGTCCTTAACTATGTATGCGTTCTGAGTAATCGGATAGCCCCTGAAATGGGGAACAACCTTTAAAGACACATACTCCGAAATTTCCCTTGAATGAACGTAGTTCAGGTAGTAATCAAGTTTGGCTCTATACCTGCTTTCAACTGCTCTTTTCAGCTCTGAAAGTTCCCCGTCATCTTCTATGTGCCACTGTTCAACTATCTTTTCGTCTCTTAATACCACGTCAAGAATCCTGAAAAAGTTTTCATACATTATGCCTACACGGTAGATTTCCTCTCCAGTGTCCCTGTTCTTGATTTTCTTTGCTACAAGCTGGCCGAAAGGCGTTTCGTGCTTGTCAAGGTCTCTGATTGCATGAAGGAGAGCTCTGCTCTTTTTCCAGCCGGAGAGAGCTGGAAGTCCTAACTGTTTAAGCCTCTCGTTCAGTTCTTCCCTGTTTGCCTTGAAAAGTTCAAAGTGTTTCAGAAGGATGACTCCCACGCTTTGTGCCTCCAGGTTGGTTCAACAGATAAATTAGAGTCTCTCTAACTGAATGTCAATACTTGCAGTTAAATTTAACTGCAATTTAAATAATCAGTTTAAGTTTCTCTATGCTGTTCAGGGCTACCTCCCGAACATACTCAGTTTCAGTTACCTCAAGGGTTTTCAGGGATGCTATTAGAGCCCCCAGCATCTCCTCTGGCTGGGAAGACTGAAGGAAACCGAAACTCTGCTTAACTCCTGCAGCGCCTCTTTGTAGTTCCTGTTCAGTATCAGGTATTCAATCTTGTTCAGGAGCCACTTGCTCATTTCTGAACTTACGCATCGCAGCTTTCCGGAATGGTTAGAGATATGATAGCTACCTCATCCATCAAGCCGACTATCTTGTCTGCTAAAGACTTTCCGAAACTTTCAGCAAACTGTCTTTTTGCCAGCTCCCTCTCCCCTGACAATCCTGTAAACCTGAAAGGTATCCTTTCAACAGGCCTGAAAACTCCGCTGCTATTATCAAAACAGTAAAGAGCCAGAACTCCCTCGTTGAGCAGGAACTTTCCCGGTTCCAGCTCTATGTCAAGCTCTTTTGCTACCTCACGCTCTACTTTCTCTGCCTCCTGGGAACTTGTCAGGTATGGAGCAGCAAAGCCTGCATACCTCTTGTCTCCGACGTTAAACACGTTGGCAGTCAGGCCAGGACGATAAAGAAAGCTCTCAACGGTAAGGTCTGGGAGAATGGCTTTGATTTCAGTATCAAGTATGACAGACAGAGCTGAGTTAATCACGGGAAACATAGTGCTTGCGTCTGTGATCTCCTCTACTATTTCCATTAGTTCCACTCCGAAGGCGGAGATAGCGTCCACCACGTCAGAACGGCTCCAGTTTCCAATCAGGGGAGCTCCCAGCAGTTTCCCCGTCCCGTGGTTGTAGTAGGCTACTGCTACCTGCCAGTCAAAAGTTTCAGGAGACAGAGAAAGCAGTCTGTCAAGAAAGGGCTTGAGTTTTCTATCAAAGGCCGGCATAAAGCCTGAAAATCTCTCTCCTTTCCTGGCCACTATCCAGAGAGAAGATTCTCCGCCTGTAAGGAACTCCATGATTTCCTCTCCAAAACGCAGTTTTTCGGCAGTTTTCTTAACCTTTTCCTGGACAGCAGGATAAACTGCCTGTCTTTCCTCTTTTCCATCTCCCTGAAAACAGCCTCTCTGACCTTTCTCGGCCAATTTTCTGCAAGGGAGAGAGGATTGACAAGGACAGGAGAGCTCCTGGGAACCCTCCTGAGCCTGTGATAGAGGAGAACAGGCTCTCCCCTCTTGAGCTTCAAGTAGAGCTCTGCTTCTTCCTCAAAGGAGAGCCTCAAGAACCTGCTCTCTTTCTCTACAAGGGAAACGATGTCAGGGAGCTCCACTCCCTCTATAAGGAGTTCCCTGCCCCAGATAGGTAGCCAGACGGAGCTGAAGGTCATAGCTATTCCTACTTAACCGTCTTGTAGAGGCAGGAAACGCAGGTTCCGCAAACTTCATAACCATTACTTTGAAGAAGAGCTGCATAAAAGCGTGCCAAGTCTGCGTCCAAACAGCGGAATTTTTCAACTGTTATTTCTTCTCCTCTGAAATGGAGTGTCTGCCTCTCAAAAGACTCTGCATCAGCATAGTTGGCCTTTTGGCAAAGCGACCAGACATCCTCCTTGCAAGGGAACAAAGTTTCTCCCTCAACTACAACAGCTGGAAATATGTGAATCTCATTAGAATCCTTTAACCTTAAAAAGCTATATAACGGGAATTTTGACTCCTCCATGACCGCTTCCTCCGCAACTTTTATCTTGATATTGGCTTTTCCCAATAAGTATCCAACAACGCTCATGACTCTACTCCTCTCCTTCAAGTAGTTTCATAATCTCTGCAATCTTCTCCTTGCCTACCTTCTCCTCAAGCTCCTCAAGGACAGGCTGGAGCTTGAGGAGCTTAACCTTCTTCCTGCACTCCCGGAGCTCCCTCTCTTTGTCGGAAAGTTCCTTTTCCCTATCCTTCAGCTCCCTCTCTATTC
>Ga0256831_1000048_pt1 | contig 55767 bp, 47 predicted proteins | sample 132544metaG_FD_189087 | JGI IMG/M metagenome (GOLD analysis project Ga0256831, IMG submission 189087) | Hydrothermal vent microbial communities from Lau Basin, Pacific Ocean - 132-544 | ecosystem: Environmental > Aquatic > Marine > Hydrothermal vents | place: Pacific Ocean: Lau Basin | collected...
CCTACCATACATATGCTTATATGTATATATATGCAGCATTACTTTTGATAATTAATCTTCTGACCACAGGAAATATGATTTTTTTAATTTATAGGTGGAGATTAAATTAACTTTAATATCAACAGGTTGAAATGTGGCTCACGCTATATTTATTACTTGCCCTATCTTATACAAATAATAACCAAAGATATCTTTTAAAGTTTTCCTTAAAGATGACAGGTCAATATATTACTTAATATGAATATTATAAATTAGAGTCAGATGACGGCATCAACCTGTCAGACATTCCTTGTCAAATGCATATTTACCTTCCAGCCAGGCTATTATTTCTTTAGCATATGGACTGTCGTATCGACTGTATTGCTGAATGAGCTGTTTACTCTGCATTGTATCTATGTTATCCAGACCTTCATTCTGGAAACACTCAACATCTCTGGATATTTGCCGGGCAAGTTCTTCTTCACACAGCATTGTTAATCCTTCCTGCAGTGCTTTTTCAGGATCATAGTGATTACCCTGGGAGTAACTTAGAGGAAGAGAATACAGGGGAATACGAGAAAGCCAGGGTTGATTCATAGGATTGACAGCATGACCTGCAGTCAGCTGAGCCAGAGAGTCCGGGCGGTTTTCGAAAGCTTTGATAAATAGAAATCTGGAAATATCAGCACCATCATTGACAGGATAGTTATCCCACAAAAAGGGCTTGCGGCCTAACACCTGAATAACTTTTTCCATATGCGCTTCCGGATAGGCCGTTGAGCAAATTTCTGGACCTGTCCAGAAAATATCAACCTGCTCTGGTAACTCTCTACCCAGATCCTGAAAATAATTATCCGGCATCACACCAAATAGTTCTTCCAGTCGGGGATCAAAAGAATAATAGGTGGGGCACATAATGACTTTCCTGGCTGAGGTCTGAGCCAGCACATCCTTCAGTATAGTCGCTTGTGTCTGAGCCAGATCGGGCTGATTGCCCCGCATATCATCAAACAGCACACACAGGATATCAACGCCCAGATCGTTTAAGCGTTCTACTTTATCCTGTAGCTGCTTTTGTGCAAAATTGTCATAGTTTTTATAAACTTCAAAAGGACTTAACCCCACACCAAAATCCAGTCCAAGTTTTTGGTAGTGATTAACCAGGGCCTGAAGTTGATCCGCCATTTCAGTAGGCCAGTCCTGACGCCAGGATCGGCGTAAATAGGCATCGGCTTTTGGGGCATAGATATAAAAATGATAGCCGTTGGCCTGCAAAAACCCGGCGTAGTCATGACGTTCCTGCATTGACCAGGTGCGACCAAAAAAACCTTCAATAATACCTAAATAAGGTGTTGTATCTTGCATTAATTATATCTCTTTACGATCCGGAGATAATAAGACAGATAAACTGAAAATTAACACAGATCGTTTTAAGTGCTGTTAAGGAAATAGATAGCTAAATAATAAACACGACAGGAGTCCGTCCGACAACAACCCTCAGTAGAGGCAATAATTTTCCTAACAGAAATATGAGACGGTATCTGGCGCTGTTGACTGTAAGCCTTTTGAGCTAGACTTCAATTTAGGGGTAATTATGAAAAGCTATTTTAGCTACCTATATCCAATGATGTTTCAGTCCATAATATTATCGAATGTCTAAATGAAGAACAGACCCGAGCCGTTCACCCTGAAGATGATCAAGGTGTTCCTGCTTCGGAAATTCTTCCACATGATGTTCCACAGTCGCTACGGGATGCGGCAGCGCCTGCTTTTGTAGAAGCCGTCTTAGTTCCTGCTTTTGTAGAAGCGGCCTTAGCTGCTGCTTTTGTAGAAGTCGATTTTGCTGCAGTGCTGTATTTTGCAATGCAGGCTTTTGCAGCAGCGCCCGCTTTTGTAGCACAAGCAGCTGCACCTTTTGCTATTGCATATTGACTAACAGGATCCATAATCAAGCCCTCATAATATATTAAAAAAATAAAACGTTATTTCGATCCCTCTATGCTCTGATTATTATTATTTTATACCAGGAAAAATTTAAGAAAAGGCGACAACTTACCTGACACCTGGCATGTTTCATTTTCTTAACCATCCATTGACGCAAGTCTCTTAATTTTGGATTAACAAAATCAATCATGAATCAGAAAGGTTTTATAGAAAGAAGGATACTCGTCGATGCTGTAAAACAATACTTAGGTTAAAATATCCACTGTTTTTGATAATAGACAATTCATTAATACTTATCAACCTATAAATCGATAATTATGCCATTTTAATGCTCTGCCTGATTAGTATTCCTGGTTTTATCATAACAGGCTGGATAATTTAACGTCACTCATCACTTTTTCTGGTTTATGGAATCTAAGATTGAGACGTTGTCCTATAAAAAAGCAAAATAAATTAAGGAGCCTCGAAACAGCGGCAAATTTACAGGCTATATCGGAGATGGAAAAACGGCTCAGTTCTGTTAATATGTGTACAGGGTTGATATACTTTAGAGCGATGTATTGATAATGCTCTACATTAGTCCAGCCTTCTACAATTATGCATATTATTTTCATTTAGCGCATATTTTGTATAATATTTATTTTTACAATCTAAACAGGAAAACAACATGGCTACCGAATCTCAAGCAGCTGCCCTGGCAAAACTTGCAGCGGATACTAAACAAGCCTGCGCAACTTCTGCAGACATATCCAAATCGGCATCAAGCTCTAATGCAAAAGGCTTTGGCTATCACACAAAACATATTTCCTATCATGCCAAAGCCGCAGTCGCCGCCCATGCTTTTTATTTTTCAATAGCCAGTGGTATTATCATAGGTGCTGTCGCCTATCACCTTGTGAACAAATACTGGCTGAACAAAAATAACACTGCTTGAATTATAATTATCGGGATAAGAAGGCCGGCTTCTATATGCCTGCCTTCATAAGTGTTTATCTAATCCGCTTCCAGCTCGTCAATTCTGCAATTGTATGCTGGAATTTACGCCTGGTTTCGCGGATCACAAAGGGTACATCAATCGGTTTATTTATCATAATAAAGTGAGCATCCAGTATTTTTTTAATACCCTCTAATACAGTAATATTTTTACCATCGACACAATATCCACCTATCCAGTTTTCACGAGGCGTATATTCCTCTAACAAAGTATAGGGTGAACTCATCACCAGAATCCCCCCCATAGATAAGTAGTGATGAATCGAACTTAAAAATTGTTCTGGATTTTGCAAACGATCCAACAGGTTACCTGCAAAAATCAAATCATAGCCCTGGTGCAGAGCCCCCAGATTACAGGCATCTTCCTGATAAAATGACACCTTGCTTTTTATCTCCTGTAGCTGATGATCGCTTAATTGAGCCGTACGTAAGGTGACCAGTTCACCTTCATCCGTGATGTTATAAGACAGGCTGTCCTTTTCTTTTAGCTGGTTCGCACACTCAATAAAGCGGGCTGACAGGTCAACGCCAATGACCTCATCAAATTCACGTGCCAGCTCAAAGGAGGTTCTCCCTACTGCACAACCTAAATCCAGTGCTTTTCTTTTGTTGTCTTTTTCTATTAGCTGAAGACAAAGTTGAGCACACTTTTCAGGATAGTTTTTTACATCAAAATAGCTATTTCCATAATGGAATTCCATATATTGTGCGACCAGCTCATCGGTTTCATAGGGGTTTGTGCTCATAAAGAAATTATTCCTGTATGTTTTATTATCAATATATTCATAGATCTGTAATTAAAGTGCGCAAGTACGAAAGCCAACAAATACATCCGTTCTGTCAGGTAGATAGGCCTGGCGGTAAGTACCGCGAATAAGAATGGAGGATGTCGCACAAGAGCCACCCTTGGTGGTTTTATGATAGCCAAACTGCAAAACCGACATAAATGGATACATGTCAATGGCAAATCCGTCATAGGGCAGATACTGGCTGGATGTCCATTCCCATGCAGTTCCCAGCATTTGCCGGCAGCCAAAGTCACTCTCCCCTTCCGGAAAAGCAGAGACAGGTATACGCGCCATATGAATACCATTCATATCAACCTTATCGGCATCCATACTGTTTCCCCATGGATATTTCTTAAACGGCTGCCCTTTTCGATTATTTAATGCCGCGACTTCCCATTCATATTCTGTGGGCAATCTACGCCCGGCCCAGTTACAGAAGGCTTCGGCTTCCCAGAAGGAAATATGCATGACCGGGTAATCAGGAACCAGCGGTAACCACTGGTTAAAATGACGCTCCAGCCAGTGACCATCCTGCTGTTTCCAATACAGGGGATGTTTGGGCAAGGTCATGTGTTTATCAGGTGGGATACTGGTATTTAGCTCTGTTCTTAGCCATTTTTTACCACCCCAGCTCCAGAATTGTTCATTATCATAGCCGCCATCCTCAACAAAGGCCAGAAACTCCTGATTGGAAACCAGTGTTTTTGAAATACTGAAGGCATCAATATCGATTTCAAAACGGGGTTTTTCATTGTCAAAGGCAAAATCATCCGTTGCAAAAGCCTCAGTGCCAGCAGGCATTCCAATGACATAGCGTCCCGCAGGAATATCAGCATCGCCCGGTGGCATCGCCTTATCAGCAGGAATGGAGGATGTTGTGGTGCCTGCACTCTCAATTCTGGAATAAGCCACTGTTTGCCGTGCCCAGATCAGGGATTCAATATGCATATTCTGATGAAAAATAGCGTATTTATAAAGATACAGGTCATCCTGACTGAGTTCTCTGTTTTTGATTCTCGCGAAAATTCTCTGATAAATTTCTTCTATATAATCAAGAGTTTCTTTTCTTGAAGGTACTACGCCAGGCTTCCAGCGATCTTCATGGTCAATATTGAAAGAGTCCCAGATATCATCCATGGCAGGGTTAAATGATTCCGCCTGATCCAGAGCCTTAAGAATAAATACTTCAAAGAAAAAAGCAGCATGACCCACTTCCCACAAGGGAGGATTTACTCCAGGGTGATAAGGAATGTTCAGTTCATCATCCGAAAGAGTATTAATTAATGCGACAATTTTTTGCTGAGTATTGTTTAACTCATGAATCAGCTCATCTTTATTATTCATTTGGAAAATCTCTTGGGATGTTTTAGCAGCATTGGTCATCAGCAGGACAGCAGTCTGATTTAAACCAGGACAGGATACTCCTCTTGTCTGGAATACCTCCGACATGGACTATTTTTCCATCAACAATCACTCCAGGCGTAGACATGATTCCATAAGACATGATCTCTGCCATATCCTCTATTTTTTCGAGGCTTATTTCTACACCATTTTCACTGGTGACATCTCCTATCAACTTCTGGGTTGTTTGACAATTTTTACAACCTGAACCTAATACCTTTACTTCAATCATAATGACCTCACAAAATGCTATTAAAAAACCAGCCAACAAGAATAATGGATAGGGTAACAATGGCTGTAAACAAGGCTAAAGCCTGCCATTTGATAACCTTTCTCAAAATAATCAGTTCTGGAACTGAAATGGCTGCAATACTCATCATAAATGCCAGTGTTGTGCCTATGGCGACACCTTTTAGTAACATGGCTTCTGCCAGCGGAATGACACCAACGGCATTTGAGTACAGCGGTACACCCATAATGACCGCCAGTGGAACTGCCAGAAAATTATTGGCATCTCCCAGATTTGATGCCCATTCCTGTGGAAAATATCCATGAAACAGCGCGCCTGCGCCAACACCAAGAAGCACCCACTTCCAGATTCGACCAACAATGGTTTTTACTTCCGTCAGGGCGTACCGATGTCTTGCTTTCAAGGAATTATCCTGTTCCAGAGTCTGAGCTTCTCCCATATGGATTTTCCAGACATAATCTTCAACCCAGCGTTCGGGCTTAAATTTCTGGATAATGATGCCGCCGGCAAAAGCAACTACCATGCCTGAAAGGATATAGAGTACGGTTATTTTCCAGCCAACAATACCGAAAAGCATGACAACAGCAATCTCATTGATCATTGGACTGGCAATCAGAAAAGAAAATGTGACACCCAGTGGAATGCCCGCTTCAACAAAGCCAATAAACAGAGGGACTGATGAGCAGGAACAGAACGGTGTCACTGCGCCGAGCAGAATCGCCAGGCTACGCGCTACCCACTCTGCCCTTCCCTGCACATAGTTTCTGACCTTTTCTGCCGAAACAAATGAACGGAACAGCCCCATTAAATAAATCACCAGTACCAGCATAAAAAATATCTTGGTGATATCCATGACAAAGAAATGAAGGCTTTGTGCAACTGGGGTACCAGCCTGCATACCAGACACTTCAAAAACGATAAAATCTGCAAGTTGTTCAAACATAGGAAACGCCTATATTATCACTCTGGAACAAATTAACTGGATAAATTACAGCAAGTAAGCGTGTTGGTAAGAGCCTGAATGGTGGTGCAAGCCTGTTATTAATTTGAGATCCTTTAAATACATACTATATATAGTTAATCAGATATTATAATTTAATAACAACACCTGTCAATAGTGTGTCAGGGTAATAGAAAATTATGCTCATTAACAAACATAAAGAGACTGACAACAAAAATGAGCATTTAACCACAAACAAATTTTAGAGATTACGTCCTGATTTATGTTAGTATCTATATTGTTAGGATATATTAATTAAAGCTTGTAACTATCTCAGCCTGAATCAGAGCACAGTAGAGTGATTGGCTGCAGCCGGAGAAGGACTGTTAGGACTGGCAAACAATTTGCGTATAAGGTTAAAATCCAGCTAAAACACATAGGCAAGCTTTAACCTAAACGACAGGATTTACTGAATACTGGTTTTGAATATGGAATTCTTACACGAAATAAAATCATCACCTCCTATAGATGTGGTTAATTTAAAAAAATTAATTACCATAAAAAATCTACCGAAACTCTGCAGTTCCATCAACTCAGTTATTAAAAACAATATTAGTGAAGGGGTAATTTATTGCGTATGGGGTGAGTTTCGTATCCATCGAGAAGAACTAAAATACGGCATTCGTTTTTCAATGCCTGAATGTCCTAATGCATTAGCGTGGACAATCACTTCTGAGAAATCAGGTCAGGATATTGTCATTCACTGTACCATAAATAAAATGACACATGATGAAGATTTTATTCAATCGCTAAAAGAGTTTGTCTCTGCATGGGAAACGGGTATAAGTCAACACCTTCCTGCTACACCCCGAGAGAATATCAATCAGGATGCGTAATACACTAAACATGACAGACAATAGCTTCCATTGACTCTCGAATAATACTTGTGCCATTAATATCTTCAGCATGGGACAAAAAAGCCTGGCGTATTTGTTCCTGTTGACTGGTATTTAACTTCGATAAATCATTAACAAGACAAAAAGACATTAAAAGCAGTGTATCCAGCGACATCTCCTGCATCATAGAAACATCAAAAAAAGCCTCAATCCTATGAGCGCTAAAAGCAATGTTTTCAGCCTGTAATAGCGATTTGATGTGCTCACTGCACTGGAATTTCTGATTGGGCAATATATCCAGAAATTCATCTTTTATTTCTGACACTCCCTGTTTATTATGCTGAATAATAAGCAACTTCCCATCAGCTGACAAATGTCGAAGCGCATTTTGAATAATTGGCAGAACGTCATCAAAGGAATGTAAAAAATGAATCATTGTAATGAGATCGTAATGATCTCCCATCTCTGTTGATGGTTCAAATTTTTTATATTGCAGACTCACTCTTGATCGGGTTTCTTCATCCAGAGCAGAAAGACTTTTACGAAAATAGGCAAGATCAGTCTCACTAAAATCCAGCCCGGTAAACGACCATTGTGATTTTTGCTGCTGAATAATTTTTAAAAGCGCAGTATCGAATAATCCTGTGCCACAACCAAGACTTAAAATTTCAGGCTTTTCTGCCATTAGCAGTTCAGAACTATTATCCGCAATCCAGTTTATGGCATCCTGTTTAAAAGAGGCGTGTTTAAGTCTTAATTTATAGCCGCATGAATAGATGAATTCGGACAAACTGTAGTCAGTGGCTATATTGCTTGGAGTCTTTTTGTTATTAATCATATGGTATTGTCTAGCTCATCAGGTCGAAGATAATTTTAATCGCGAATACAAGAGATAAAATGCCGATAATATACTTGATAACTTTATCAGGCATTATGGAATGTGCAGTTTTATTTCCCAGATAACCGCCGAGTAACGCCGCAGTAGTCACTGTGCCAAGAACAGGCCAGGAAATATGTCCGCCAGCAGCATAAGTAACAAAACCGGAAAATGAGGAAAAAGGGACAGCCAAAGCCGTAATCATGCTGATCTTTTTTGCCTGGCATCCCATAAGCAGCATCAGTGCTGAAATAATTCCGCCACCGCCTACTGCCAGCAGTCCGGAAACCAGTCCTGCAACAGCTCCGATAAGCGATAGATAGACTAGCATCAGGTGCCGGTCGTGATCACTTTTTGCCTTGTTTTTTTCTGGTAAGAGTGTCGAGGTTCCTGCATAGATTAGGAAAATGGCAAACATCCACAAAACCACCTCTCTTTCAATAAAGGTGGACATATAAGCACCTACCGGGGCGAATACAAAGGAAGCAATTATAACCGGCAGACCCAGTTTCAGATCCAGACGGTTGGCCCGAAAATTATCAATAGTTACCGCACTCAAACTGAAGGTGTTGGCAAGTAAAGCCACTGATTTGGCACTATTGATGGGCATCCCCAGCCAGACAAAAACCGGCATCTGAAAAATGGCTGCACCCTTGCCAGAGAGCGCAAAAAAATAATTTAGACCTATAGTGACAAAAAATACTGCGTATAACGACAGCTCATCCATTGCCCTGCAGCCCATTAATTGCCCTTTCCAGCCTTGATAATCCCTCTTTTAGCATGCTCCGAGGGCAGGCAATGGTCATTCGGGCAAAACCAGCGCCCTGTCGTCCAAACCAGTAACCGGGATTAATGGCTATATGTGCCTCCTGGGCAATAAATTTCTCCAGTGCCTTAGTTTCGATTCCCAGTTCCCTGAAATCCAGCCAGGCCAGAAAGGTTCCTTCCGTTTTGATCAGTTTTACTTCTGGAATATTTTCTCTCAGGTAGTTTTCAAGATAGTCCAGATTTGCCTGCAAATAGACCAGCAACTCATCCAGCCATGCTCCACCCTTGCTATAGGCCGATTCCATAGCGATAGTGTTAAAAGCATTATTTTTGTGGAACAGATAGCGGCCGACAAACTCTTTATACTGTTTACGATACTGTTCATTGCCAATAACAACCATGGCATCTGTAACCGAGGCAATATTGAAGGTTTTTGCCGGTGACAGGCAACTAAAAGATTGTTGCGCTACTTCCTCTGAAAGGGAGGCAAAAGGAATATACTGATGACCTGGATAAACAATATCTGAGTGAATTTCATCGGCAATGATCAATACCTGATGCTTTTTGCATATATCGGCAAGCCGCTGTAATTCTTCCCTGGTCCAGACCCGTCCAACCGGATTATGAGGATTGCATAGAATCAGCATTCGGTTGCGTGGATTGGCGGCCTTTTCCTCCAGGTCGTCAAAATCCATTTGATAATGATTATCTACCAGCTTGAGGGGATTACGAATCACCTTTCTTCTGTTGTCCATAATCGTCAGACGGAATTCAAAAAACACGGGAGGCTGAATAATAATACCATCGCCTTTTTCAGTGTGCAGGTTGATAAGAATACTTATAGCATTCAACACACTATTGCTGAAACAAAGGTCAGATGGCCTGATTGACCACTGATGCCGCTGGGCAAACCAGTGAATAACGGCATCAGTCAGGCTGTCAGGTCTGTATTCATAGCCGAATATGCCGTTTTCAGCACGTTTGACCAGATGATCGCATACCACAGAAGGTGCTTTAAACTCCATATCGGCGACCCAGAAAGGCAACAGCTCATCATTACCGAAATGTTCCAGCCAGTCTTCCCTGTTCCATTTTTCGGCGGCTGACAGGCTTCTGTCCTGAAGTTCGTTGAAATCTGTCATATGCTTATTACTCCAGAGTTAGATAAAGTAATAGCAATATATACCTTTATCCATATATTGTCGATATTTGATGTTTCTGGAAGAACATTTTAATGATATTTTTATTGCGGTTAGCAATTGTTTATTATTCCCTGGCGGTACAATAGTCATTACTGGCACGGCAATCAACATTGGTTGTTAACCTGAGTTTGGCCCGCAGATAGCGTGATAAAGCGTCTACCAGTACATTTAGCAATGCGGTAATAAAAATCAGAATCATCGCCTTGTCAAAGTGTAATTCCTGTATTGAGCTGTCAATATAAAAACCCAGTGTGGCAATACCCAGAATCCCCAGTATGGCTGATTCACGCATAATAATTTCCCAGCGATAGAACAGAAACGCCAGAAACTGCCCATATAAACGGGGCAACAGCTCATAAAAATAGCGGTTCAGTCCTCTGCCGGCATCTGCTCTTAACTGAATTTCCAGACTATAGCGACCGATTAAATGACCAATAATGGCGCCGTTATGCAGAGCCAGAGCAACGATGGCGGGAAGCATGGAAGGCCCCCATAACTGAAGCAGAATATAAGCCAGAATATATTCAGGTGTGGTGCGCAGGATCACCAGTAATACATGCCCGAGAGTACGTCCGACAGGTTTAAAAAAATGGCTTGATATAAGCGGGAAAAACAACAGGGTAAGAATACCGGATGCTACCAGTGCTATCTGGGTTAGAACCACGGTATTGGCAATACCTGGTAATGCCTGATTAACAAGCAAATCGCTTAGCCAGTGCCAGGATTCGGATAGACTATCACCACGCATTATGGGTGCGGGAATAATATCTTCGGTAAAAAAGCGCTGTACATTATCAAAGGAAATGGTACTGTCATTGGCGACAATAAAAGGTGCTGCAATAATATAAACGGGCAGTAATGCGGGCCGGACCCAGTAGCGAATAGTTGCAATTAACAGGTAAAACAGTAACAGCAGCGCCCAGACCACGGAATAGTGCCCTTCCATAAAGGCGGAGCTGAGTGTATAGCCCAGCGTTGGCAGACCAACAAAACCCAGTATGGCACTGGATCGCAGACCACATTCCAGCCGATAGGAGGTATAGGTTTTAAAATGTTCCCACAGGTCGGGCAGGCGGGCATAGAAAAAGGTGGAAATCGTCGAGGCATTACGGCTAATTGCCTGCAGGGCGGATTTATCGCCCTCTTCCAGAATTTCGGCATACACTTTGGCAAAGGTGGCGGCATAGGGTAAGCCGATAGCCAATAAGCCGGTCAAAGGGTGCAGGCCAAAAATTTGTAAAAAGATCAGTGCCCAGAACAGTTCATGGATGGCACGAATAAAGGCACAACTGATCTGTATCCAGCGCCAGTGGAAAATCTGTGCCAGCAGAAAACCGACAGCACTGCCGCCGGCAACCCCTAAAATAGCAAATGCCAGAGTTTGCAGAAAGGCTTGGATAATTTCTGAAAAGTTGGACCAGTCCGGTGTCAGCAGACCCAGAAAAAGTCTTTTTAATTCCTGCCAGGGTTCCAGGCTGATAATTTCAATATCGGAAAAGAACAGGCTGAAGCCTGCCAGAAGGACAAACAGCCAACTGACCTTCCATGCACGTGAATGTTTGTAGACGCTATCCATGAGAGCCCTCAGCTAATGTACTGTCCTCAACTATTGAATTTTTTGCGGCAATCAGCTGGCAAATATTGCTATATGAAAAGGGCCTGCAAAGGGAAAGGGATAGTGGTGACAAATTCATATCGGAATAGAGTCAGTCAATACAGACTCAGGAGATCTTGTTCGGTCAGTCTCTTAGCGGGGCTGTCAAGGACAATCCTGCCCTTTTCCAGACCGATAATACGATCGCAGAATGCCAGTGCCAGCTGGATATCATGCAGTGCAAGAACTACAGTTGAGAAGCCATTTAACATTTGTTTCAGCACCACCCTGGACTGCTGTTCATCAACGGATGACACAGGTTCATCGGCCAATAAAAGATGTCCTTTCTGAAACAGGCTTCGTGCCACGGCAACCCGCTGTTTCTGTCCTCCGGACAGGCGCCCGACAGGACGAAACAGGTAGTCTTCAAGCTGCAGACCCGAAAGAATGGCACGCACCATTTCAACCTGATCAGCTTTGGGGCGGATCAGGTTGACAAGATTATAGAAGGTTGAGTGTTGATCCAGACAACCCATATAAACATTGTGAAAGACAGAAAGGTGATTAACCAGGCCGTAATCCTGTGGTACCAGGGCGGTATTCACAGGATAACGTTCATAAATAAGCTTGATTAACGTTGACTTGCCCGAGCCACTCTGCCCGACAAGTGCCAGCTTTTCACCCTCAGACACTTTTAAGTCAATATCATGAAGTGTTTTTACTCCCTGATAGCTGGCATTTTCAGACTGCAGTTGTATCAATCAATTAATCCTATGCTTTTGGCGGTATCCAGAATAGGCTGATAATCTGAATTTTTGGCTTCAATAAAACCGGAACGAGGGAAGCGTGCCAGCAGTTCAGGATCTTTCAGTTCCAGCAGAGCCTTTTTAACCTTATCGGTAAAGCCTTTGCCCCACACTTTGTCAACATCCCCACGAATAGTCCATTGATAATCAGGATAGGTAGGTGTTTTCCAGATAACAGAGACTTTACTAGTATCTATCTTGCCTTCCTTGAGTTCTTTTTCCCAGACCTGGTAGTTTACTGCACCGACTTCATAGGCTCCACTCTGTACCAGAGCAATCGTTTTTGAATGATTACCACTAAAGCCAACCCGTTTGAAAATATCGCCTACCTTTTTATGCATATGTTTTTCGATATAATACTGGGGCATTAAGCGACCAGAGGTTGAACCTTTAGATCCAAAGGTAAATGTTTTACCCGCAATTCCTGTGGGAAACTTATCACTGGGTTTAAGCCCGGTACTGTGATTGGCAATAATGTAAGTACGAAATTTTGTATCTTCAATACCCTGTGCGATAGCCTGCGAGCCAGGAACCTTAAGCCGAGCCTGGACACCGGACAAACCGCCAAACCAGGCGAGCTGAACCTGATTGTTACGAAAAGCAGTAATAACCGCTGCATAAGATTTTACCGGAACATATTTTACCGGAACACCCAGTTTCTGCTCCAGATATTTGGCTATATCATCAAAGCGCTGTTTGAGACGGGTTTCATCCTGATCAGGTATCGCAGAGAAAACCAGGGTTTTTGGGGTGGCAGATAATGCTACATTTGAGAATAGAATAAGAGCTGAAAATAATAAGCTGAGAAATAGTTTAAGTTTCATAATAATCCTTTGGTTTTGGTTTTGTTTGTTTTTGGTTTTTTTTGTTTGTTTTTGGTTTTTTTTGTTCTGGAATGGGCATTCTAAGCAAGATTATTTTACAAATCTTTAACTTACATTAATATTAATAATAATATTAAAATTAATAATATTATTAATTAAATCAAGTTGATACATGCTGTTTGTTCTAAACAAATCAATTGAATTGTAGTAGAAATAATCAGAGTGCTGGAGATACAGTGATTTACAGGTTATTCTGGCTTTATTCGTACCCCAGGGGCACTTCCTTCAGGGCGTAGCCACCCTACGGGTGAACTCAAACTATTCTGGAATAGCCTCTTGCAGATTCTGTGAAATGGACATTTTCAGCAGGTTCATCTAAGTTATTCTGGTTTATTATACCAGGCATTCCCTGGTTTTCAGCATTACCCATAATTACAGCTCAAAATTATATTTATTATATTAATGAAAACATATATTATACTTTAATTTAAAGCATTCTTTTTCAGGCAGTAAATAATGAAAATCATTATTATTACCCCGGCAAAACAAAAATCCCTGTCGGGCAATCGGGCAACAGCACAACGCTGGGCTTTTTTTTTACAGCAATCAGGGCATCAGGTTACTATCTCGGTACAGTGGGATGAAACACCCTGTGATCTGATGATCGCTCTGCACGCGTGGCGCAGTGCTGATACTATTAGTCGCTTTAAACAAAAATACCCGCAAAAACCATTGATTGTCGCCATGACCGGCACGGATCTCTATCGCTTTATTCATAGCCATCCAGAACCAACACTGGCATCAGTAAAAGCAGCGGATCAACTGGTTGTTTTGCATGACAAGGCTTATCTGGCATTGCCGGAGGAGGTTCACCACAAGGTTCATGTTATTTATCAGTCTGCCATTCCCCTGCCTCCGGCCATGAAACAGAATAACAAACGCAGTCAAAGACACTTTGATATTTGTGTGGTAGGTCATTTACGTGAGGAAAAGGATCCACTGCGAGCTGCTTATGCTGTGCGTGACCTGCCTGAGTCCAGTCGAATCCGGGTCAGGCATTACGGCAAGGCTCATAATGACGAATGGGCTGAAAAGGCACGGGAGGAAATGCGGATTAACCCACGTTACCACTGGTTTGGGGAGGTAAAACACTGGCAGATACGACAGGCCTATGCGCGTTGTCATTTAATGGTGCTGTCCTCTATTATGGAAGGCGGTGCCAATGTTATTTCAGAAGCAACAGTGGCAGGGTTGCCCGTCATTGCTTCAGATATTATAGGCTCTGTTGGTTTGCTGGGAGATGACTTTGCCGGCTATTACCCAGTACAGGATACCCATACCCTGCGTGAATTGCTGCTTAAAGCCGAAACTGACCCCGGTTTTATCCGCCTGCTCAGGCAGCAGGGTGATCAGCGAGCAAAGTTATTTCTTCCTGAAGCGGAAGCTCAACAGTGGCGTAAACTGTTGAGCTTTATGGGCTTACAACAGGATTAGCAGATACGGATCGGTGCCTGATCCTCAGACAGAGTTTTAACCTGGCCTATTACCTGCGTATCCCGGTATCCAATAGAACGTAACTTTTCGACACATTCATCCACTTTGTCCGCAGGTACGCCCGCCAGCAAACCTCCGGCTGTTTGCGGATCGAAGAGTAATGGAAAAGCCGGATGTTTTGACGCGGTCTCAATGTCCTGCACTGCACGCCGTAAGCGCAGATTCGCGGGTTGAAGTGATGACAGAATACCAGCCCTGACCGTGTCCATGGCACCATCAAGAAGCGGTATTGCATCCATGTATAGCTCTGCATCCACCTGTGATGCTTTAGTCATTTCTATCAGGTGACCAATAATACCAAAACCTGTCAGATCGGTGCAGGCCGTTGCAGCAAAGCTTTGCAGGCATCCCGCCGCCTGCTGGTTTGATAATAACATCGACTGTATGGCGGCATCTACCCAGCGGCCTTTTGCCTTACCTCGCATCTCTGCCGCAAATAAAGTACCCGTACCAACGGCCTTGGTCAGTACAATAGCATCACCCGGCTGCAGGCCGCCTTTTCTCCACACCTTGTTGGGGTCAATAATACCATTTACGGTGAGACCAAATGCCAGCTCTGCGCCTTCGCTGGAGTGGCCGCCGGCGAGCACCGCCCCGGTGGGTTGCACGATGGACATGGCACCCGCCATAACATCATACAGGGTTTCTTCAACTACCCGCTCACGGCCGTAAGGTACGGTGGCAATAGCCAGCACCGACTGGGCTTCAGCACCCATGGCGAATATATCGCCCAGTGCATGATTGGCAGCTATGGCACCAAAAGTATAGGTGTCTTCAATAAATGCCCGGAAGTAGTCAACGCTTTGCACCATAACCTTGCCTTCAGGAACCGCCAGCATGGCACAGTCATCCGGTGAGTCGCGGCCAATCAGTACATCGTCGCGTTGTTCATCAGGTAACTGCTGCATGACTCGGGACAATATGGTAGCGCCTACTTTTGCACCGCAGCCGCCGCAGCGCATGGCCAGTGTCGATAGTTCCCTGATCGCTTCCGCGTCGGCAATTCCCGAGGCCAGTTGCGGGCTGCTGTCATCTTCCTTCATCTCCGGCAATTCATTGAATTTGGCCATGAAGCGTACATCAATCCAGTTCTTATATCGCCATAGCCAGGCCGACTCATAAGACCAGCCACCACGCGATGCGATGGCATATTTATCCCCGGTGCTGATCAGGCCAAGAAAGTTTTTCTGGGCGCGATAGGGGCGTAAGCGGTGACCCGTTGCGGCAGCCCGGAGATTATCAGACAATACCGGCCCCTGACGCACCGCAAATACCCCCGATTTAGGCCTTGGATCGGGCAATGATGCGATATCACCTGCGGCAAATATACCTTCATGCGACAGGGACTGCAGATTGGCATCCACCTTGATAAAGCCCGCCTCATCGACTGCCAGCCCTGCTTCAGCTGGCCAGCCTGGTGCAGAGGCGGTGGTCACCCAGATAACCGCCTCTGCAGCTATGAACTCTCCATCCTGCAGGATTACCCGGTCTGATTTAACCTCGGTGACTTCGGTATGGGTCCTGATGGTAATGTTGCGTTCAGCAAAGATTCGTTCAAAGCGTTTGCGCACGCCTTGATTATGCGCAAACATGATACCGTCACTTCTTGCCAGCAGAGTATAGTGCAGACGCGCTGGATCCTGCCCGGTATCTTTTAACATTTGCTGCAATCGATGCTGGGTAGACAGCGCCAGTTCGACGCCACCTGCTCCGCCGCCGACGACGACCACGCGAAAAGTTCCCGTAGTCGTTCGAATGCGTTCAATCAAACGTTCCCATTTCTGTAAAAAGATATCGATGGGTTTTGCCGCCAGTGCAAATTCGTCCACGCCAGGAACGTCAATGCTGCTGGGTCGGGAGCCGGTATTAATGGACAGCAGATCATAGGATATAGGGGGTCGTCCGGGTGCATAAACTTTTTTATTTTTAATGTCCAGCTTATCCACTTCAGCATGATAAAGTCTTGCCCCGGCAAAGCGGGCCAATGGCCCCAGATCGATATGGCAATCATCATAGTCATAATGACCTGCGATGTATCCGGGCAGCATGCCGGAATAAGGGGTATGGATGTCTCGTGTGATCAGGGTGATACGTAGTCCTGGAACAGGTTTCATACCCTGACGTTTCAATACGGTTACATGGGCGTGGCCCCCACCGACCAGAACCAGATCCTTAACAACGGGCGATTGATTGTGCATTATAATTTCCTGTATTGATTGAGCTGCGAGTGAAACAGGTAGACACTGAATAGTTCATCCGCTTCAAGCCACTGCTGTATCTGTTTTGTATGGTGTTTTGGACAATGAGATTATTACAAAAATGAAATGTATTAATGTATTGATGAGCTGTATAAATTGTCCACAACCATGCTTTTATCAAGATTCTCTGTGTCTGCAAGTTGTTCGTCACTGAGAAAACAGCGCTTATACTGGTTCCCAGCTTTAACTGGTAAGGATCAACTATCAGGTAAAATATTCCCGTATGGCTGATTCAATTTTTCTATTGGGTACAGCAAAAGGTTTCCTGGTAATTGTAATTTCAACTTTATTTTGAGAAAAGACAACATATTTACCGTGTACCTTGCCGGAAAATTCCCCTTTATCCGCATCACCTCTGAATTGTCCACCTTTTTCAATAATAGCTTTTTCGACTTTCCTGAGGGTAGCAGAAAGGTCATTGATAATAGATATCCTGAATGTATGTGCCATATAGCATGCTACCTTATTCTTTATTTTGCCTTTACACTGATTAATTTAGGTTTAAATCTTGTCCCAGTAATTTTCAGGCATTTCCTGACACATCTTCAGGCATCCATTGGCACCACAAAATTCAACATCCTGAATACAGCTTGCCTTGCCACCACCATAACTGTCCAGGCTTTTTTCTATTGCTTTATCAATACCCATCAGACGAGAGCCACCGCCGGCCACAATAATATTATGACGTAAAATTTCCTGAAAATCCGGATCAAAATCAGCGACCAGCGATTGCACTGCCTGACCAATGGCATCCGAAAGCTTCAGACAACTCTTGTGAAGTATTTCAGTAATATCATATGAACCAGGCTGCCCTTTTTTGGTCAGGCTAACAATAGCTGGGTCATTATTATCGGATACATAGCCATGCTTTTCTTTAATTCCCCTGATAATTTGGGGAGTTAACTGGACCTCAGGGTATTGTTCATGGATCGCATCGGTAATCGCCTGATCCAGAAAATTACCTGCCTCGGTTAATGAACGCTGATCATCCTCACCGGGTATGGAACCCGACATGCGACATAAATCAGTGGTTCCTGCGCCAATGTCTACAATCAGGCATTCATCAAAACGGTCAATACCATATGCAACAGCAAAAGGTTCGCTTACAATTAATATTTTATCGATAAAGTCTTTGGTAATATTAATAATTGTTTTTTTATCCTGAACGCTTGCCAGGGCCGGCACACCAATAGTGGCATAGACTTTATCGTCCTTTTCCAGCTCGGGCAAGGTATTCTGGATCAGGTCTTTCAGGACTAACCTGGTCGCTTCTTTCGAAACCTCATCATCACGAATAACCCCTTCAGCCAGTGGCCAGACAAGATCCAGTGAAAGACGATTTTTTAAGGCTTCCTCACCCAACAGATGATTTTTATTCAAGCGCTTTTGTGAAATAACATCTTTGGGATAGCCCACACAGGTTTTTGTAGAAAGCCGTTTACCTGTTGAAGTAACAATAGAAGATTGACTGGTACCCAAGTCAATACCAATATGATAAATAGTTGAAGTTGTCATATTTGTATCAATACCACCTTAAAATATAATTAATCAAAAGCTCTTAGCCATCAAAAGCCCTTAGCCAAAAGTATGCTTATCCAGAAAACAAATACCTAAGAAGTCGATTGCCGTAACTGGATATTATCTTCTATCAGGTATTCAAATAGCCCCATTTCCCCAGGGCTTTTACCACTTTCTGGACTAGTTTGTTGTGCAGCAAACGTGTTTACTGTCTGCATAGACTCAGCAGATTCGGTTTTACTGTTTGCCGTTTGCAGATCAGCCATTTGCTTCTTCATCTGCCTGAGTTCGTCATGCAACAGATCTGTTTCAGTCTGTACACATAACTGCTTGTTACGCCAGACTCGCCAGATAATGATCCCACTAACCAGCAGTATAGAACTGGGCAACAATGACACACCCAGTAATTTACCGGTGCTTATCTGAACAACACTGTTTTCAAGCATGTAAAGTAATCCTGACTGTTAAAACCGTATTCATAATCCCGGCTTCTCGCCTTAAAAGACGAGGCTTTTGGGAGTAGCGAGTAAATAAATCAGGGACTAGCCGATTGTAACGCCTTTGTTTCATTCCCAGATTGGGAATATAGTCTATATGATTAAAACCAATTAGTCTATATACGATTAAAGTAATATATGGTATATAGTTATTGCTCAGTAGATACAGACCAGGGTATTGAAATAGAGATGTTCTGGCAGTATTAGAGTATTTTTAAAATAACAAAGAACTCTCAAAAAACTTGCATATGTTAGTATAATATGGCTAATGTAATATATTATCATAAGTAACATGTTATCACTTAGTATAAAGGAATCTCAAAATGCTATTTGGCTTAACCACCGTTTTTGTAACATATGCTTTGGTAAGACTGCATGAGCATTATCAAAAAAACAATTCTCATTTACCCCCTGACAAAGTCGACAGCAAGACTGTGCCGGGGGAAGAACTTGAAGTAACACCGGAAAACCTGCTGCTTGATAAAACCGATGAAAATAACAGAAATAAACGCTATGTAATTTTGAGTGGAGTATCCACAGGGCTTGCAGCAGCCAGATTTGTTTATCCTCCTTTAACCGTAGCCAGTATCCTGGTCTTCACCTATACAGCAATCCCCTATCTTAGACAGACAGAAAAATCACTGCTAAAGGATAAAAAAATTGACGGCTATGTACTTTACAGCATTGCAGACATGATGATGCTTGGCCTGGGTGCCTATGCCTCCGCATCTGTGGGTGTTGGTTTACTGCATTGCTCAAAATATATTCTGAGTAATGCCAAAGAAAGATCCAAAAGACAACTGATCGATGTATTTAGTCAACAGCCCGACCAGGTATGGGTTGTAAAAAATGGTTCTGAAACAAGGGTTTCCATTGATCAGGTAAAGGTAAATGACATTCTGGCTGTTGATGCGGGTGATATTATTCCTGTGGATGGAATTGTGACTGATGGCATCGCTGCAGTTGACCAGAAAGTATTAACAGGAGAAGCCCAGCCTGCTGACAAGACAGTAGGTGACAGAGTGTTTGCATCAACCATGGTATTGTCGGGTCGGGTCCATATTCGCATGGAAAAATCAGGGCGGGAAACCACCGTTGCCAAGATTGGTGAAATCATTAACCACTCCATTGATTTCCAGAGCAGCCAGGCACTGAAGGGGGAACAATGGGCAGATTCCTTTACCACCCCTGTGCTGGTACTGGCATTCCTGAGCTGGCCATTTTTAGGACCCGTTGCTACCGTGGGGATTCTTTACTGCCATATTGCCAACACCATCAGGGTAGTCGCGCCTCTGGGCACCCTCAACTATCTTAATATTGCGCTTGAAAATGGCTGTCTGGTTAAAGATGGACACGTTCTGGAAGAATTAACCCATATCGATGCAATTATTTTTGATAAGACAGGAACACTAACCCAGGAAATTCCCGAAGTTGGAAAAGTTATCCTTTGTGATGACTCTTATAACGAGGATGACATCCTGTTTTATGCCGCCGCTGCCGAACAAAAATCGGTACATCCCATTGCCAAGGCCATTCTTAAAAAGGCAGAAGACAGGAACATGGTATTGCCTGAAATAGAATACTCCAGCTACGATATTGGTTATGGCATTTCGGTTGATATTGACGGCAAAACCATCCAGATTGGCAGCAGCCGCTTTATGCAGATGAAAGACGTTGAAATACCAGAAAAAACGAACAAAAAGATAGATGAGGCGCTTGCCACTGGGCATTCGGTTATTATGCTGGCAATTAATTCAAGATTACAGGGCATTCTTGAAATACATACTATTGTTCGGCCAGAAGCAAAAAAAGCCGTTCAGCTTCTAAAACAAAATGGTATCCAGTGTATGGCAATTGTATCCGGCGATCATAAATTGCCAACCCGGGCACTGGCTGATGCTCTGGGAATGGATAATTATTATTATAACACTCTGCCGGAGGAAAAGGCCGAGATAGTCGAAAGATTGCAGAAAGCGGGGAAAAAAGTCGCTTTTATCGGAGATGGTGTAAATGATTCCATAGCCATGGAACAGGCGGATATTTCCATTTCTTTAAATGGCGCATCAACTATTGCAACCGACGTCGCCCAGGTTGTTCTCATGGATGGAGACCTGAAACATATACCCGGTCTGATGGGACTTTCCAGGAAGCTTGATAAAAACCTGTCCAGAAGCCTTGTCCTGAATATTGTTCCTAATGCCATTGCACTCAATGGGGTTCTGTTTTTTCACTTTGGTATGCTTACCACCATGTTGATAAGCCAGTCTCCCCTTGTGCTTGGCACTATAAATGCTCTCTTTCCCGTTGACAGTAAACCTGAACATGAATTATCCGATAGTGATGAGATGGAAATAGAGAAGGAGAAACTGCCTGATATGACAGATTCCATTGAACAAGCGCCAGTCAGTGCTGAGGTCTGATCAATATAGACCTGGAGAACTGACTCACTTCAGCCGAACAATCTTAAAAGCTTACAATTATAGTATTCATTGAATGGCTGGTACTTTGAGGGATTAATTTAAGGACTGATTAATTCAGGTTTCTTCATCATTTTTTTCATCATTATCGATATGAACAATCTCTATCCTGAATTCAGCAAACCAGGCCGCCAATGAGCTGATAATAACCAGGACAGGAGCGAGAATAAATAATAGACTGCCTATGCCTACTCCTGCTGTCAATGGGATCTCCAGAATTTTTTTGCCACTGTTTTTTTTGATAATAAGCCGGCGTACATTACCTTTCTCTATGAGACTTTTGATAGTGTCAATGAGTTCATTCCCCTTAACTATTATATCACTGGTTTTTTTGGTCATATTCTGTTTTCCTCAGGGTTTATAATGCAATCAGCTATTAGCAAGTCTGCAAAACAGTTCACCAGCCCCTATGTTAACCACCGGGGTGAGGCATTGATTTGATCGGTAGCAGAGAGGAGCATTCAGGTGGGTGACATCAAATGTCTGAAATGGGATAGCTTGCCGCTCTGGAAGCCAGGCAAACGGAAGTTAAAACAGCAGATATATCAATAAACTATATTATTATTGAATTTCATATCACTGACGCCAGATAACTTACAGGCTTGCAGGCTTATAACTTGTTCTGACATCAGTTAATTTTATCAAAATTCCATCGATAAATATTCTTTTCAGGAATATTTCTCTTCCAGTTTTTCAACTCCGGCATCCCATGCATATTTAACACCAACGCCGATAACCAGGGCAAGAATCAGACTGCTCCCAACAGTACCGGCAAGTGCAGCGGATACGCCGGTTGCAACTCCGGTACCTACAGCCTCTTTGCCAACCGCAATGCTTGCATCAGCCGCATCAATGTTTCCATTTCTGTATTTTTTAATATTTGCTGCCCCGGAAGTGATAATTCCCACGAGCCCGCCTATTACACCAGAATTAACTGATGATCTGAAAAAATAATGTGCTACATTCATAAATAATGCCCCCTGTAATAATTTTAAATAAAAATATATACACTTAAACCTATAAGCATCCTGGAAAGTTAAGCTCTGTCAGTGATTAAGCGTTAATAAACAAAACGATAAACAAAACGCTTTATTAGCTATTATTTGTCGTTTGGCTTCTCTGCTAATTTACATTTCACCACTGATTTTGTCAACCGCCAGAAGCTGGCCCGTTGGTTTATATGCATCTGTTTATTGATGCATATAGGTATTGATATATATAGGCGCAAGAGATGTGCCGCTCATTTTTACAACTGTAAGTCATTGAAAAGAAAGTAATGGGTACTGTTAATCCTTGCGTTTCTCAATACGCTATAATACTAGACTCGGCGATCGGCATTAATCCTGTCGAGCCTGATATTGGTCTCGCCTGTTTTCTCTCTCATTGATCTCCGTATTAGCCATAAGGCAATTGCCAGCAGGGTCAGGAGTCCTAAAATCCACCAGAAGTAATAATTTTTTTCTGGATTTCGGAATCTGCTCGGTAATAAATCCTGATAATAGATTTTATAAGCAGGTGGTATTTTAGTTGTATTAACAGGTGCGGTGTATAGGTACAAATGCCCGGTTCCGGGCAGGTAAATCATAGACTGTAAGGTATCGGAAGCCATTATTTCATAATACTGATTATGTGAATCCAGCATTACCCCTGCTATATCCTGCACTCCTGCCCTGTTATTTTTAGTGAATATTGCCTGTGTGTGTAACCGTTCCCAGCGGTATGTGTCCCTGGCTCTTTCACAGCTACCTGAACGACTCTTCAATACATGACAGTCAACTACTGCTATCTGTGAGGGGCTATTCCATTGTTTATCTGGATGAGTCTCGCTTTGCCAGCTTCGTATTTGCGCTTTTCCCAGCGGGGAATATTCAAGTATCTGTATTTTCTTTTTATCAGCAACGAGTATATTACTGCTAATACCATAAGTGTTTTCTGCCAGTGTCCTGGTTGCCTTGCCTACAGAGGTCATGGTCTCCAGGGTTTTGCGCAGGGCAAAACCATAGGTCTGCATGGCTTTGCCTGTTTCCTGTCTTGCTGGATATGGGTTTTGATAGGACAAATCTGAAGCCGCATTAAAATGGGCAACGAACAGGCCACTGTCATTAAAACCGCTCATTACAGAAATAATACCAGCAAAACCAATATTAACGACAGCATGGTTGCTGTACTCATAAACCGTGATTACCTGTAAACCACGCAATTCGGGTGTGCTTTTCAGATCCAGATTACGTCCAATAATCGTGCTTTTTTCTCTGGACACTGCGTTTAATACACCAAATCCTGTGCCGTTGGCAGGCAGGCCAATATCTGCCAACAGATTCAACACCCAATATTCATCCCATGATAGATAGCCGTCACCCAGTTTATTGTCATGAATAAGTGTCCAGCTGCTTGCAATCCCTTCCATTTCTTTCTGATAAGCAATATCTATATGGCTTTTAAGTTTGGGTAACCTGTCTCTGAGTATGTCATTAAAACCCATCTGCTTAAGGCTTGCCATTAAATAGCTGTCATACAGATATTCAATATCTGGAAATAACTGTTTACTTTGTCGACCAATTTCCACACCAATATCCAGAGGGGAAAGGTTTTCGGCATGAATATGGATAATGGGAACTTTATCCACAGGTAGTGGGGGTATTTCCTGGCATATGCCGCGGTTAGATAAACCCAAAAACAGGCAGAAGATTAATAGTCGTAATGAAGTGATAAACATATTATACAGAGTAACAGTAAAACTAAAATCAGCTAATGGCTTTACTTCTGTCATTTAATACCTAACTTTATTGCCCTGATTGAAGAAACCATCTTGCCTACTGTGAGACAGGCCATATCTGTTTTACTCCTGTTATTTACTACTAACTCCTAAACTCCTATAAGATTGCGTATTAAGAAGCTAATAATAATGCATAAACCACGTTCATTTTACCTGTATTGCCAATCAGAATCAAAACATTACCGAAAACAGATATTAGCTTGACGCATATTCATTCCTGATGGTATGCTTTGAACTCCTAATATAACCTTAACACAAACAAACAGGGAAAAATCCATGATTTCACAAGTTCAGGGGATCCTTTCAAAATCAGGCTCGACTGTTAAGACTTTAGCCGGCTCTCACCCAATTGCTCTGGGAGTGATAATTGGTGTTGGTGCTTATTATGTAGTTAATAAATACTGGTTAAACTCAGATGAAGATGAAGAAATTAAAATGGCGGAAGAATCTGAGCCTGAAAAAGACGCTCCTGCTTAAATTGATTTAAGTATTATCCTTAAGCATTGGGAAAAAACTTTCTGCCTTATTGTCCTGAAGCATATAAAACAGTAAGCGGCATTTTTTAATACTTAAAACAGACTATTTTTCAGGATTCGTCCTGTTTGAACTTTATTGCAGTCGGTCTGTTAATTAACATTAAGCGTATATCCTGTTTTAGGTTGCTGAAATAGAACATAGGGATCATGACCGGGAAATATGGCAACATGTTTCTTTAATACTCCCTTTTCTTAATCAACTTCTATATAATGGTCACTTTAAAACTCAGGTTGCTGTGGCTCATTTATCGCCTCGCATTATAATCTGGGGCTTATTTATTTATAGGAAACAATAATCTGCTATCTATCAAAGCTTATGCACTTCATACAAACCCAACTTGTTCTTTTTCCGCATTCTAAGTACTGACTATGAAAATATCCAATATCTTAAAAGGTTCGGAGTCTGTGCAATTTCGTTGGCCTCGGAAGAAAAGACATTACCTGATTTTTTTCCTGATAATTCTCCTGATATTAACTGTTTTGCTATGGAATCGTATCGTTATTACGGCCTATGCAGGTGAAGCTGGCGTGTTATTCCGTCGCTTTAGCGGTACTGAGATTGATAGAATATATAAAGAGGGTGTTCATATCATCAGTCCCCTGGATATTATGACAATCTATGAAACCCGAAATCAGATTGCTCTGCATGAATTTGATGTGTTATCGGTAAAAGGTTTGCGTATTCATCTGGCAATAGCCATTCGTTATCGTCCCCAGTATGATATGTTAACTACACTACATCAGAAGATTGGCCCTGATTATCTTCAGCGTGTCGTCCTCCCACAAATCGAATCCGTCATGCGTAAGCAGCTGGGTAACTATAATGCGGATCAGATTTATACCAATGAAAATGGCTTATTGAACACGGCTATTGTTCTGGCAATTAACGAGGTAGGGCGTAATTATGTTGTAGTCGATGATGTCATTATCCGCAGTCTCACCCTGCCCGACAATATTGTTAAAGCAATAGAAGACAAGCTGACTCAGCAGGAATATTACAGGTCTTATGAGTTTCGATTGAAAAGTGCAACACAGGAAGCCCTGCGTAAAATCAGCGAAGCAAGAGGCATCAATCAGGCACAGCGTATTATCAGTGAATCACTGACACCTGAAGTACTGGCATATGAAGGTATTAAAGCCACTCAGGAGCTGGCAAAATCACAGAATGCCAAAATTGTTGTTATTGGTTCCGGAAAGAATGGCCTGCCGCTGATTCTCGGAGATAATGCTTTTACTACTGCTGCTGGTTCAGCTATTCATAATAAGAACAAACAGATGATGCCTCCTGCTTCCAGTCCTTCTAACATCCCCTCATCGTTTTCACAGGCACCCTCCCCTGAACTAAATCAGGCTCCTGTGCAGTGATGATTCTAAGGAGCCTTCAGCTAAACTTCAATTTGACAGGCATCATTTGTAGAAATTTAATGTTACTACAAATGTCTGCTGCCAGATTGAAGTTACTGAAAAACTCTTTGCTATTAATTATCACCTGTTGTTTATTGAATGCCTGTAATGTTGACTATGAAACGATGGCATCACAACGGGTTGAATATGCTCAGAAGAATCAGGGAGAAATAGTTATTGTGGCTCTTCAGGATTCAGCCAGGAGTCATTATATCAATGGAGTTATGTTAGCTGTTGATGAAATTAACCAGCATAAGGGTTTATCAGGTCGACCTCTTAAATTACTTGTTGAACAGGATAGTCCTGATTTTGAGAGCGCAATACCAACTATTCAGCGTATTGTTTCTAACCCAAAAGTATCAGCCGTCATGGGTCATCAAAATACAGAGGTTGCTATAGCTGCTTCTGCCATTTATGAAAAAGCTCAGGTACTGTTTTTCTCTCCATTTGTTAGTGCACAGGAGCTGACCTCACATGGTTTTAACTATACTTTTCGTATGCTTGCAGATAATAAACATCTGGTGAAGCAGATGAGCAGTTTAGGCAGGATTCTGGGCTTCAAAAAAGTTGCCGTACTCTATGCCCATGCAGATGAATATCGCGAATTAGCCCTGCTGTTTAAAGAGGCTATCCGTAATGATTTCAGTCTGGTATTTGATCATGCATTATTCAGTAAGTCACCTGACTTCCGCGCTATTTTATCAGACCTGAAACAAAAAGATGCTGATGTAATTTTTCTCTCTGGCGACTCAGCAACGGCAGCAAGGTTAATTAAACAGGCAAGGGAAATGGGCATAAATATCCCTGTCATGGGTTCAGGAAATCTTGATTCTGAAATATTTAAAACTTCCGCAGGTGCTGCGGGAAACAGGACCATTGTTCCAACACCTTATAATGTCCAGGCAAAGAACCCGATTAATCAGGTTTTTGTTGCCAGTTACCGCAACAAATATAATCAGCTCCCTGATGCAAACGCAGCTCAGGGCTACGATTCAGTTATGCTTTTTGCTGACAAAGTAGTAAGAGCCGGGTCAACCCGGCCTGCCCTGCTGGCATCTATTGTGCATTTCTCGCCGCCCTGGACAGGTGTTTCAGGAATATATCGCTTTAATAAAGCAGGCAATATTTATGGAAAGCCGTATTTCTTTCGGGTATTAAAAAATGAAAACTGGCAGATGCTTTCTACCCCCAGTCCAGAAGAACAACACTAAAACATACCTGGAATAATTACTGGAACGTAACTATTCAGTATAAATTAGTATGACATAGAGTAAATGGCTGCAGGTACTGTGTTTGCGGGGTTTTGAAAAGTTCTAAACCGATACATGGACGTACTTGAGCGCCCCCGGAAATACAGTACCACCTGCAGCCATTAACGGTTCGATACACTGAATAGATACATGGGAACAATACTTATGTATAAGAACGCTTAACTGAAAACAACAAAGCATGTTCGAGTACCAAAGTTGTTTCATGCACATTTTAAACTTGTTATAATTTACCTACACTGCTAATGAATGATTGGAGACTACTTATGGATAACGACACAACTAAGCTATCCGAAACAATTGAAGAACTGGAAACTGATCTGCATACTGTAGCAACAGCGCTAAGACTGTCTGAGGCTCAGAACATTGTAGAAACTAATGTAATTATTTCCATGGCGTCTGGATTAATTCCTGTTCCTTTATTTGATATGATCAGTCTGACCAATATTCAGTTTCATATGATTCAGACCCTGGCAGAGCATTATGAAATTCCTGCTGACAATATTAACAAATCACTTATTACTTCTATTATCTCTGGCTCATTACCTGCTATTTCCATGCTTGGACTAGGTAGCATTATTAAAAGTGTACCCGGGATTGGATCTTTGGCAGGTAGTGGCAGTGTCTCCATTATTTCCGGTGCCATTAGCTATGCTCTGGGTCAGGTTTTTATCCGCCACTTTCAGCAAGGTGGAACACTGGAAGATTTTAACCCGGATTCAGCAAAAGAATATTTTAATGAACAGTACAAAGCGGGAAAACTAATAGCCCGTGAATTAATTCAGGAAATAAAACAACGAAAAGAAGAGATATTATCTGACTCCAAAACCCACCCGGAAACTGTAGATGAAGATATAACGAGCAAGGCTGAAAGCCCCTCGGAAACGGTCAATGAAGATCAATTATCCGACTCCAAAAAAACCAGCTCGGATGCAGCCTGATTGAAAAAAGTTGTCACAAATAGTTATAGATAGCTGCAGTGGCCAGTGGAACGCTAGTGGATCATCATAGTGGCGAATGAAGGTATGGATCAAAAATAGCCTGTAATTTCTCATCAGGCTATCAGTATTCGTTGTTATAAGAATTGCGAATAAAACTATTTATATTTTACAAACAGATCACCTGCAACCACCACTGTATAAGTAAAAACAGGATCACCCTTTTGTTTTGGAACCACCTGCAAAAACCCATTCAGAGCAAATTGTTCTACCATCCCTTCCCCTTTGACAACTTCTCCATTCATACGAATAACATCTCCTGTATGCAACACAGCAATGTCATCCTGTTGCAATTCAGTCTTGTCAATTTCTACTTCAGTCTCGTTACGTAACACCCATATTTTTTGAAAACCTGGATCAAAAGCCCTGGCCATACCAATAGAGGCGATGTTTCCAGCCTGTAAAGCCCATTTACGCACACTAAAAGAAAAAGTAAGCAAGGAAGATAAAAGCAGATAACGTCCTGTCAGAATAGTTCCTGCCACACTGGCAAGCTCAAAAATAGTCAATGGGGATTTTTTCCGCCTTTCATTGGATCGATGAATCGTAATAAAAAAATAGTAGGTGCTATAACCCAGAAAAGGAATGCTTGCAAGGGTAAACGGTGAAAAGACAAGCGCACCAGAACCTGTAAGAGCCAATGCCATGAGTGAAGCCCGCTGACCGTGTACTACCTCAGCAGTATCATCTATAATGGTGACTTCCTTACTGATCTCGTTTGAAGATTCCTGGTCACTGGAAAGAACAGGTTTCGGGAAATAAGGTGAGAGTACAACAGAAGATGCCCGCTTTTTTTGCTTCTGTTCCCGCCATAGAGCACTCGCAACGCCACTCATGACCAGCGGTAAGAATAATGCCATTTGTATCATATTAACCTCTATCTATCAGCGGAATGAAGGAATAAGATTGACGATAAAACCATAAAAAAGATAAAAAACTTTATTCGACAATTCGTATATAGTAGCATATATAGATAAAGTGTACCACGTCAATACGATGGATACAAAAGACGATGGATACAGATGAATACAAAAGTCAATAAAATAACCACTCAAAAACCAGGATAATATTATCATGAGCAATATAAACAGTTGCATTGCCATTTTCAAGACCCATCATGAGGCTGAACAGGCCATCAAGGAGTTAGATCGTGCCGGTTTTGATATGCAAAAACTCTCCATTGTGGGTAAGGACTATGCGCGGGAAGAAAATGTCATCGGTTATTACAACGGCATTAACAGGGTAAAATTCTGGGGCAAACGGGGTGCCTTCTGGGGTGGTCTCTGGGGGTTGTTGTTTAATCCTGCTTTTATGTGCGTTCCTGGTACTGCTTCACTAAGCGCTGGCGGATTTCTGTTTATCACACTTGCCAGCGGTCTGAGTACGGCCATATTTACAGGCAGTCTTACCGCTCTTGGTGCAGCACTGTACAGTATTGGCGTTCCCAGAAACAGCATTATTAATTATGAAACGGCTGTTAAAATGGAAAAATACCTGCTGATAGTGCATGGCACTCAGGATGAAACAGAACGCGCCAGCGATATTCTGAATACAGGCAAAGAAGTTGAAGTTGCGGTCTATACAACTGAATAACATTCTATCTGCCAGGTCCGCGTATATACTAACTACCGCACTGATGTAACCTGACACAAACTGGACTTATACGCAGGAAAGCCACTGACAGGATCGAGTTGCTGGTCATCGGTTAACTCATTAATATTGGCATTACCCCAACCATGATAAGCATGTACCACACCTGATAGCATGGTATCCGTCACTTCTGCCACCATTTCTACTGTGCCCCTGGGAGAGGATATGGCAACGGTTTGAGCATTTTTTATTCCCCGACTTTCGGCATCTTTAGGGTGTATCTGAATACGGGGGGTGGGGTCTAAACTACGTAACCGTTTAAACATACGTTGTTGAGAGTGGACATAAGCAATGGAACGGCCACCGGTAGTTAAAACAAGGGGATATTTTTTGGCAATATCTGGTGTACTGACCGGGCTCTCAGCCGGTTCGCAATAAACAGGTAATCCGTCATAACCCGCGCTACGCAATTCATCGGAATCAAATTCAATTTTCCCACTGAAGGTTGGAAAACCTTTTTTTTCATATATTTTTTCAGTTTGACCATTTAGAGTCTCGTCCATCACCACTGAGCCAAATAAATCAACACCTTCTGATTTGACCTGCAACTCTTTCCAGAGATCCGGGTTCAGGATTTCTGCCTGTTCCTGAATACTGGCATGCAGATCGCCATGCCAGAACTTTTCCGGCATACCTAAATAACAACCTAAATCCAGGATAATTTGGGCATCGGATCGGGCTTCACCTTCGGGTTCTGTAATGGGTTTTCGGTATTGCACCGTACCTCGATAGTGACAGCGGGTTGCGGTAATCAGAGCTTCTCGCTCAAGTGAAGTGGCGGCAGGAAAAACGATGTCCGCCATTTGTGTTGCCGGATTATGAAAAAAATCCACACAGGCAAAAAAATCAAGTTTTTTTAACGCTTCGCTTAAATCCCTGGTGTTGGGCCACATAATGGGGTTAATACCTAATGCAAACATAGCTCGAATTTGGGTTGATTCCTGCCCTTCAATTGCACGCTTAAGCAGCATGGGCTGTGCTTCAGGAACATGTTTAAGCCAGACTGGAAATTTATCATGACCGATTCGGGGGGGTAATTGGTCGATGGTCTCTTTATAAAGGTCAATGGATTTAGGCCTGGCATTACTAAAGAAAAAGCGATTTCCTCCGGGAATATCAATATTACCCGTAGCAGCGGCCAGTAATATCATCGCTCGGTGATTTTGAAAGCCATTAGTATGATGAGTGGTAGAACAGGCTGACATGACTAGCTGCGCCGGCCCTGAAGTGCCATACCATTTAGCCGCCTGGTAAATATCTTCGGCAGGTACCTGGCAAATTTGGGCAACACGCTGTGGCGTAAATGATTTAATATATTCTTTAAAAGCTTCGACACCATGACACCAACGTTCAAGAAAATCATGATCAACCCAGTTATTTTCAAACAGCAGATGATGAATGCCTAATGCCAGAGCACCATCTGTACCTGGTCGAATGGGCAGATATAAATCGGCCCGTTCAGCCGTTTCAGTGCGTCTGGGGTCAACAACAATCATTTTAAGCCCTTCTCCAGGCTCAATAATGGGGTGTTTATCAAAAGGTACAACAGAATGAACAGGATTGGTTGACCAGATCAATCGACAGCGGGTTTCTGGAGAGGCCATTAAGCTGGCATGTTTAAAGTGATAACCGTAAGTTACTTCCTCACAAACCTGGGCTGAAGTAAAGCAGCATCCTGATTCCGTCATATAGTTGGGTGAACCAAAAAGATGGGTGAGCCGTTGCAGATAGGAGCGCGCTTCTTTGGTATAACCACTAAAAAAAGCCACGCTTTCTGCACCATATTTCTGCTTGATCTCATTCAATGCGTCTGCGGTTACTGTTAACGCCTTATCCCAGGAAATACGTTGGTAACGTGTGCCATTAGCCGTTTTAACTTTTTGTAATGGATACAGCAAACGTTCAGGATGATTTTGCATTTCCAGTTGTATTTTACTACGCGGACAATCAGGCCCTGATAATTTTCTGACCTGATTATTGCTGTCATACCGTACATCAAAGGTACAGTTCAGCTCACATTGATAACAGGTGGTTTTAGAAGGTTTAGAACCTGTTAATAACATAATGCTTCCTTTTAACATGCTATTTATTTTGCTTGAAATAGTGTAACTTATATGGTTCGCCCCACGTATGCAAGTGATACCACGGTACTCATGGAGGATAAAGTTGCAGTCTTATATCCGGCCTCCAGGTGGAGAATACAAATGCTCCGGGCCCTAATGGAAATACTCTGTTGTTATGTGTAAAAACACAATTTTGGCACATTTTTATGATGCCGTTAGAGAGTGGGGCGAACCATTCCATTTATTCAGTATACCTGACCATGACTGTCTGCAGGCACTGAATTTCCAGGGGCGCTCAAGTACGTCCATGTATCGGTTTAGAACTTTTCAAAACTTGTTTTGTAAAAAGTTCTTATCCAGGTGATTGTGAAAACATCCATGTTTTCAAAACCCTGTAAATTCAGTACCTACAGCCATTTACTCTACGTTGTTTTAATTTATACTGAGTAGTTACGAAATAGTTTAATTAATAATGTTGTCAGTCGGAACTTTTTTCTAAAGCTATTTTTCTGCCAACCTGTTTTTATCTCCTTTATTACAATGCCCGCGAACAGGACGCATTGCTACCGCAATACCTGCGAGCAAACCAATCTGAGGAAAAATAAAAGACTGTATCAAGCCAAGATTAAAAAACAAAATAGATCCAACAACCGATACCACACTGGGGGTAACTACAGTAGCGACAACTTTTTTCATATGGCCATTAAATTGTTGACCCATGCCAAACAGGTAAGGCAGCTGGTTAAGTGTTTTGCCCATTAAAACAATTTGCGCTGCATCTGTGGCAACAGTAGACGCACCACGGATAGATACGGAAACATCAGCTTCCTGTAAGGCAATAGAATCATTAATACCATCACCGACATAGCAAACGGATTTGCCTTCTGCCTGAAGCTGTTTAATGAGTTTTGCTTTTTGTTCTGGCAGAACTTCAGCAAAATAGTGGTTAATACCCAGCTCATCAGCCAGTTGACGAGTGGGGGCATCATGATCACCAGAAATAATATAGGTAGACTCGATACCGCATTCATGCATTAACTCATGGATTAATTCTTTAGTCCCGGGACGGATAGCCGCCGCCAGCTCAATGCTGCCTACAGCACTATCATCGATGGCAACCGCAATCATAGGAACCCCCTGCTCCTGACAGTATGTTTGGGCGGTACGGATATCATCAGGAATATGGATATCTTCCTGCTCAAGAAAACGCACACTGCCGACCCGTACAATATGTCCTTCAATACCAACGGTAAGACCATAACCCAGCTTGTAGGCAGATTCTTCTATGTTGGGTAATTCCAGTTGTTGTTCTATTGCCTGCTGAATAATGGCCTGGGCAATGGGATGACTTTGTTTACTTTCTGCGGCAGCGGCATAACGCAGCACTTCCTGTTCGGAGTACTCACCACACAGGTGAATTTTCTCTACCCGAGGTTGAGCTTCCGTTAAAGTACCGGTCTTGTCAAAAACAACCGTATCCACTTTTTCCAGCAACTCAAAGGTATGCCCGTCCTTAACCAGAATACCATTATGGGACGCCATATCCAGATAGTTCATCACACCAATCGCAGAAGCAATAGAGGCCCGATATTTAAAGTGAGAGTTCAACACTCCCAGTGCACCAATCGGGCCAATAAAAGGCAGGGATACTGCACTAATTGCAAAAGTAGGCAGCACACTCCTGTCACTGATTTCTCTGGACCAGAGCTGTACATCGGTTTTGGTACTGATAGTATTATTAAGAATAGTGGCAATTTGTGCTGCTGTAGTTTGCTGGCCCGTCTCACGCGCATGAATGTATATTTTTCCAGCCAACACCAATGTCAGGGCAAATACCTCATCACCGGCCGATTTTTCTACAGGTTGAAATTCACCAGTTAGAATATGCTGATCAACTGAAGCGGAGCCTTCCACAATCTCGCCGTCAACAGGAATGGTGCTCCCTGCACCCACCATCACTGTATCACCCGTTTTTAACTCTTCAAAAGGTATTTCCCGCTCAATACTATCATGCACCACCCATACGGTACTGGGTTGCTGCTTAAAGACATCAATAATATTTTTCTTTGAGTTATCCGTGATTTTAGAGAGTAATTTACGATTCAGACTGAACATAAAAACTGAGAAACTGGCAAAAACAAGGTAGCCGTTAAGCAGCAATAATACTTTCATCGTTGCTGAGAGAAAATCAACCGTTAGTTTTTTTTCCTTAAACAGTCCTTTAAAAGCCTGCATAATCGCAAAATGGGTGATATACAAAATGCCCGGCAAACTCAGTAAGCCAATGGGAAAATAAAACAGCTTGCCGATAATTGCCAGGCTCAAAGAAGCCATAGAAACCACCATATTACGATCGGTTAGTTTCTGTTGCGGATTTTTTTTATCCAGGTTGCCCGCAGAAAACTCTTTGAGATGCTGATGACGTGCAGAACCTGTAAAGGGTATAACACGTTCCTTTTTAGGCTTTCTGGCACGTGCCTTACGGAGTGTTTTTTGGTTCTTTTTTACATACCGATAGAGATAGGTACCAAAACCAGTGGCACTAATTATTTCAAGAATCATGCCCGGCTCCGTTATCGCAACTTTTCATACGTTTTACCCATTTATTTTCTATCATATATATTTACTTACCAGTTCATAGGACCGGAATTTACACCAGTACTTTATTAAGATTATTATCACTTTCTTCCAGTTGCTGATACCTATCCATCAAATAGTGTTCAGCCACTGCGCGCATCTGTGGGGTCACCTGTTTCTGTTTTTCCTGGCTGTCAGAAACAAAGCGTACCTTGCCTGCATCATCCTTGGAATAGGTATCAAACTGCGCCTGCATTAAGGACAAATCAGCCTCTGTCGCTGCATAACCAAACCCGGTACGCAATATCTGATCAATATTCTGCTTGTTCATCTGTCGATAATTTAAATAATGAGTATTTTTCATTTTAGTCAGACTTAAATGCAGGTATTGTTTATAGAAACTGGTGAAATAATGCAGTGCATCCATGTCACTCAGTGCCTGTCTGGACTGTCCGGTAATAAAAGCCGCAGCACCCGAGTCATTTAGCCTGGGCAGGCCTGTTGTGGGCTTATTCAAAATTGATGCCATGACCTTCACGGGATCACGATACATGAACAGGGAAGGGGTGTCTGGAAATGCCTGCTGGATAATTTCCACAAAGGCTATAAGCCAGCTTCTAAAGCGAACATAGTATGTTTTCTGACCGGGAATTCTGGGTCTGCCCAGTAATTGTATCAAATTACGGATTAGACGCAGGTTTTCTGCTGTCGGGGCAACCGCTTCCTGCCAGTCATTGGTCAGATACTGCCAGAGGTTTTCATGCAGCGGTGTGGGTTCCTTGATAATCATCTGGGTTGCAGGCTGATCCAGCACTTTAGCCATCAGAGTAGAACCGCATTTGGACATATGAAAAACAAAGCCTGCCGGATCCTGAAGATTGTCCAGACTAAGCTCCTCACTGGCCAGTAGTTGAATATCTGTCGTAAAACAGTTACCGAGTCCCTGTTTTTCAATCAGGTTCTGGGTAGCATAACGAAACTTCCACTCTCGATATGGATAGTCTCCCACATCCAGCCAGATAACTCTATACTCTTTCGTAATGGCAACGGGAATGAATCCGACATTTTGCCTGATTATTTCAATAGCCTGCTCACACTGGAGGTATTTTTTATTAGCGACATGGAAGAGTTCAGGAACGGACTGTTCAAGGGATTCTACTTTCATTTTTATCTTTTGTTGAGGTTAACAGGATTTCCGGTTAACAACCGGAATAACTTTTATTGGGGAAGGTGGGCGGAGATACGAAACCCGGTACTTACAGCCAAGTTTTACCGGGTTTCCACATATCCTCTCCAGCATTGATCTTGTTCAGAATTTTCCAAAGGCAGAAGTAATAACTGCCTTCAAATTGTAGTAGAAAAGATAACTATAGCTTAATCATGAACTTAATCATGCTTTGGCTGGAATCTCATCTTCTGCAATAGTCTCACTTTCTGCAAGCTTCTCACTTTCTGCAAGTTTCTCACCTTCTTTAAATAACTTTGCATAATGCCCCTTTACCTGCTCAGGATCAAAGTTCAGGAAGGTGCCGCCTGATTCAAAATGCTGAATAAACAGGTGGCCTATTGCGTAGGTTAATGCAAAGCCCATTAAAGGTGTAGTCACAATACTGATTACAGGTGCTGCCACAGGGATAGCCGTACTAAGTCCCCAGATCAGTCTGCCTGAAATAGAGAGGGCTCCACAACTTCCCAAAAAACTGCTAATAGCCGCTTTTCCGGCATCTTTACTGAATTTAACATCGTAGACAGAAGATAACCTTTTTAGCATGGTCAGATTGTTAGCCAGAATCAGACTCATAGCTAATGGTGGCATGGGTATTGCCCCCAGAGGAGCACTCAGTAAACTATGGTTTCTGACAAGTCTGTTTACTCGTGATATTCGATACCTGTGTTTCACATTCTCCAGGGTACCATCTATTGTTGTTTGTTCTGTAGCTGTCATACTATACTCCTGTTAGTGTTCGTTGCTATCATGGATTTTCCACGGCTGCTCTCATGTGTCTGCTCATATCTGTCACCACAGAGGAAATTTTTTCATACTTTAGACATCATTGTCAAATATACAAGCAAACGAATATACAAACAAATGAATCTATAGTCTCAGGCCTGTTTGCACCATAGTTATTTAAACCATAGTTATTCGAACCTGTAATATTGAGTAACCAGCCTGGTTTTTATCATAGCAACAGAAAAAAATAAGTAAAGCTATTTATATTACCACAACCGTATATTAACACAAAAACAAATAAAACCGGGGTAATCCTGAATAAAAAGCGGGTTAAAGATGCATCACTATCTTAATCTCTGACAGACATGCATCTTATGATTTTTTTCCTTTTTTCTGTGACTTTTGTGTCTTCAATGACAGAGTTATTCCTTTTTTTAGTTCTGCCTCAAAGATTTCCTGTTCCTCGTCAGGGTCAAAATCCTCCAGGGTTCCACCTGCTTCAAAGTGGCGCTTAAAGGTTGTTCCAACCGCATAGGTCGAAGCGCTGCCTATTGCAGCCATACCAATACTGCCAAATAAGACATTGATTCCGGGAATTATTTTTATTGCCATGGGGAAAGCTGCTCGTGAGGCAATACCTCCTGCTAATGTTCTTAACAGATCTTTTGCCAGGCTGCGTGAAAATGGTATGTCATAGATCTTCGCAAGATGAAATAACATCTTGCGTTGAATAGCCATAATACCCAGGGCATCTACTACAGGAAAAGGGATATAACCGAACAAACTGGAACCAAAAGCATATTTATTGATGAGTTTGTTTGCCTGTCCTGATAGAATCTTTTTTGATGGCTTTTTCTTCATTGATTGGTCACGTTATCACTGCTCTGTCAATATTTTTTCTTTTGTGTTCCATCAATTCAATTTATAGATGGAAACTATTCAGGTTAAATCTTATCCAAAAGTGAAAAATATTTGAAGGATAGAATGACATTTGAAATAATAGGCTATATTGCTTACGCAAACACTGATAATAAGTCAGCTAATTTACTCGAGAGTGACTCAAGAGTTGCTCCGAAAATGCGCCTGCAACTATTTTAATCATCAATGAACGAGAACCTGCCTTTGCCCTTCAATTCAATAATGGCTAACACAAAATTCCCTCTGAATAAAAATAAACTCTGGTTTCATAACCTGCATTCAACTACCAGCGATTTTGCCAGCGATGTGTTGCAGGGCCTGAATAAACGACCCGCCGCCATCCCACCAAAGTATTTTTACGATGCCAGAGGCTCACAACTATTTGATGCCATTACTAAACTGCCCGAGTATTATCAAACCCGTACCGAGATAGCAATTTTACAGGATAATGCCGATGAGATTGCTCACCATGTGGGCACAGCTAACCTGTTGATTGAACCCGGAGGTGGCAGTTGCACCAAAGTGCATATACTTCTGGAAGGACTGAGACCAGTAGCTTATGTGCCAATGGATATCTCCAGTCAGCACCTGCAGCTGGCAACGGAAAAACTGGCCACTGCCTTTCCCTGGCTGGAAATCCATGCCACCTGTACAGATTTTACACACAGCATGGTACTGCCGCCAACCGCTCTGGAGAATACAGAGGGTACGAAGGTGGCTTTTTTTCCTGGTTCGAGCATTGGTAACTTTGATCCCGGAAGCGCAGTGGAATTCCTGACCTCAATTGCACAACTGGTGAAACCGGAGGGCTACCTGTTGATAGGAGTTGATCTGAAAAAGGACAGGAGCATCCTGCACGCCGCCTATAACGATACTGCCGGCATTACAGCACAGTTTAATCTCAATCTACTACAGCGAATTAACCACGAACTGGATGCCGACTTTGAGCTTTCGCACTGGCGGCATAAAGCGATTTATAATGAGCAGGCCGGACGTATCGAGATGCACCTGGTCAGTTTACGAAAGCAACGGGTTCACATTGGACAAAAGCATTTTGATTTCGCTGCCGGTGAGACAATCCACAGCGAGAATTCCTATAAATACAGCACTCAGGAGTTTATAAAACTTGCACAACAGGCAGGCTTTCAGTCCATTGCACTTTGGGTCGATGCAGACAATTTATTTAGTGTCCATTTGTTTTGCGTTCAGGAATAACTTTCCTGGGTCAACCTGGGTATTCTGGAAAATCGTCCACGCTGGTAGCTGGCATCAACGGCCCGGTCCTTATAATGATTAATAAAACGCTTGGCAAAAATAGCAGTTACAGCCCCCGTCAGAAAACCGATTGGAACGGCTGCCAGATGCACACCAGGGATAGGAAGCACTGTGGCAAAACGTATTGCCTTGACTCCGGTAAAGACACCCAGCTGAGCTGATGTCCAGGATGCACTGCCTTCAAAAATGCCGGTGGAGGCAATATCAGTAAACACGGTTTTGTTCTTCAGCGAAGCACCTCGCGTAAAGTGCCCCAGTGCCGTGAAGCCTGCAGCACTGACGGCATCAATAGTAATAAATAACGGCCCCAGCAAAATGGTCTTCTGGGACATGGTAACTTCCCTTGAAGCCTTTTCAGCGGTACGTATGCAGTCATAGTAAAAACCGGAAAAGTCCATGGTTGGGCGGCCATAATTGGCATACAGGCCTTGCCCGGTAGTGGAAAATAAAGCGGCGGCCTTGCCTGACATAGTGTCGGGAAGTATGTGCCATTCCAGTTGCGCACCGGCTTCATCAGCATACTCCCAGGCTTCATCCCTTGACAATACCTTCTGTTCCCCATCAGGGAGTGTCAAATGAATCTCATCAGGCAGATCCTGTTTGGTCAGGTAAGCGTTATCGGTAGTATCATTAATATTATTGAATGCCTGAAACTCAGGTGGTAAAGCACTCAGGTGAATACCAATGGTTCTGGCAGCAAACCTTTTGCGAATAACCTTATTTGCAGGCAGTCCGATAGCCGACTCACCGGCCAGCTGACTGTCGGAAACCACTTTATCACTGAATTGCTGGTTGCCTTCTGTGCTAGCGTCATACTCATTACTAACATTCGTCATAATTATCCCATCCCATCAAAAACAAAAAATTGTATTAACTTTCATTAACTTGCTGCAGAAGTGTTTTCTGCACAACAATCCCTCACAACGCAGATTTAGCAGATTTAGCAGATTTATTAGTTCACTACTCTGCGTAAATTGCATAATCTGAACCCCGATAAAGTATCAGCCTGTAGATAAACAATAACACATCAGCCATCAGGGGTACATTCTTCATTTCATATATAGATTATTCCAGGTTTATACCCTGCCAGCTCAAATCCCTCACGATCCCGATTATGAAACCTGATCAGAATCAATTTTCCTGGGGGATTGCTTCAGAGCGACTGTTTTTTTAAAACCTTTTTTCAGACCTTTTTTTATCTCTTTGCTTATATCTTTATATTCAAGAATGGGTGACATGGCATTGAGCAGGGCCAGTACAAAACTGGAATAAACAATCACAAAAGAACCGCCCAGACTTAAGCCCATAAACAGCGCACCACCTAAACTAATAACGGTGGGTACAGTAATAAGCACCAGACTACGCCATAAATTGTTTTTCAGCTTGTGTGCTGTATCAAATAAATCACATAAATGGGTTAAGCTACCTTCCATTAAAATGGCCTGCGCCGTATCCGTAGCAATAGACGTGGCACCACTTAAAGACACAGAAACATTAGCCGTGTTCATTGCGATGGCATCATTGATGCCATCGCCGACAAAACAGACTCTTTTACCCTCTTGTTGTAATTGTCTGACGATCTCGGCTTTTTGCTGAGGCAGCACTTCATAAAAATAACTGTCTATTCCCAGGGACTCGGCCAATTTCTGGGTAGGGATTTTATGATCACCTGAGACAATTGATATATGTTTAATGCCACGTTGGCGTAAGCCGTTTAAAACGTCCTTAACTTCTGGACGAAGGGTAGACACAAGTTGAATCGCACCAGCAATATCCGTATTGATAGCAACCAAAACCAGCGAGTTTCCTTCCAGATGAGCTTGCTCTATGGCGGATTGTATTAACGGAGGAATGACAATATTCTCCAGTTCCATAAAACGGGCACTGCCGACTCGAATTAACTGATTATCAATAGTGACTGAAATGCCATAACCCATGGTAAAACTGGAATCCTCAATAGAGGGTAACACCAGGCCGGATTCTTTGGCTTTTTCAAGGATGGCCTGAGCCAGGGGATGAGTGAGTTTTTGTTCAGCCGTAGCCGCATAGCTTAAAACATCCTCGCTGCTATATCGATCATGACTACTGATAATTTTGCCTACCTCAAGCTGATCGTGAGTTAAGGTCCCGGTTTTATCAAACAGTACCGTATCAACCCGGCCTAATTCTTCAATAACACGTCCGTCTTTGATGAGTATCCCTTTGTTAAAGGCAGCATGAAGATAATTCAGGGTTCCAATGGGGGAAACAATTCTCAGGCGGTTGCCAAAGGTACTATGCGAAACAATAGTAGCGGTTGCAAGTCCGCGGGTTGGAATAGCCAAGATGGTTAGTGCAAAAACAGGCTTGGCAATCATATTCGCCCATTTTTCCCCTTTTAATTGAATAGATGAGGTATAAGCCGAGGTATTATTTAGAATTTCAGTGATTTTTGAAATATTGGTATCACTACCGGCCTGGGTGACTTGCACATGGATCTGACCACTGATAATGAGCGTTGAAGAAAAAACCTGATCACCGCTTTCTTTTTCCTCCGCTTGCGATTCGCCCGTCAGGGCATGCTGGTCTATCATTGCGAAACCTTCGCTAATAGTACCATCAACCGGAATGATCTCCCCGGCTCTGACAACCACAATATCACCAACCATGACCTGATCAAGGGGTACTTCGATTTCAATACCGTCTTTTAAAACCCATATTTTATCAGGTAACTTTTTGACCAGATCACTTATCATGGGTTTGGACATGGCCTGGTTCATGGCCAGCATTTTTGCGCCAGAATGATAGAAAAAGACGCCCAGTGCGATATATAGCTCCTGATTGGTCAGAAAAGCCAGGATAATATAAAGACTATAAAGCACATCATGGCCTATGGTACGCCGTTCCAGTAGTTGTCTTTGACCGCGTTTCAAAATGGGAATACAGGTATAAAGAATCGTTCCAAGGCTTGCAATATAGAATAACGGGAAAACCCCTGTCAAAAGTGAAAGACCTAAAGAAACCGTGCTCACCTTAAAAAAATGGTTACACAATTGTTCCGATTCATCAATATTAGTCATCTGGGCCAGTGACTTGTGGGATTTTTCGGCCAGTTCCAGTGGCTTGTTTGAAGCAGGCTGTTGGTTGATATATTTGTCATAAATTTTCACGCCAATGAAAGCAGCCACAAGAATACCTATTCTAAATAACATAACAAGATGCCTCCATTAAGCGGTTTAAAAAACCATTAGTCTGCCCGGGAACAAGGGGAATAACTCAAATTCTGGCAGTTGTATCTGTTCAGGTCAGATTTTAAGTATAATTATAAACCATAAAAAATAATGAGTTAAGACTCGATACAGCTATTTTTTGGGCGCACCTTCCTCAGAATTCAACCTGCAATTTTCTTCATTCTGTGTTTCAATCTGTATGGTTGCATGCTCAATATTAAAATCATCATGGAGCTTCTGTTGAATTTGAAACAGGAGATTTTTCTGCGGCTTATGGTCATTATCCAGTATTAAATGCACCGTTAGTGCAACTTCTGTAGTGCTTATGGGCCAGACATGCAGATCATGTATCTGGACTACAGGTTCAAGCCCGCTTAAATAGCTTGTTATTGCTGGCATATCAATGCCTTCAGGAACAGCATCCAGCGCCAGGTTGAGTGAATCTCTGAGCAAGGACCAGCTCCCCAGAAAAATAATAACAACAATAATTAAGCTGGTAACAGGGTCAACCAGCAGCCAGCCTGTCTGCATAATAAGGATCCCCGCTATAACCACACCCAGGGAAACACCTGCATCTGCGGCCATGTGAAGGAATGCCCCTTTGATATTCAGGTCATCTTTCTGTCCTGATATGAATAATAGTGCGGTGATAGTGTTAATCACTACGCCAATAGCGGCGACAACAATAATGGTTATTCCCTGAACCGGCTGTGGCTCAGATAACCTGCCAATGGCTTCCCATGTAATAGCACCAAGCGAAAAAAGCAGTAATAGTGCACTGCCCAGGGATGCTAATACCGTTCCTTTACGAAAACCATAGGTTCTTTGCTCTGTTGCTTTTTTTGAGGCCAGCCAGATAGCTCCCCACGCAAGCAACAAACCTAATACATCGCTTAAATTGTGTCCCGCATCGGCTATCAGGGACATCGATCCAGAAATAACACCATAGGCAGCTTCGATAATAACGAATGCGATGTTAAGCAAAATACCAAAGGTAAATGCCCGGTTATAATTTTTTATCTGATGATTGCCTGACATCCTGTAATCCTGTTACGATGAGTTTTCAAACTGCTAATCATTAATTTTAGTTTTTAGTGGTTTGATGTCATCACAGCCACTCAATAAACATGGTCAAAAAATAAGCATGGATTTCTCTGTAGTTTATAGATAAAGACTGGCAGTGTAAATAAAACTAGCTTATTATATATGAAATGGTGTATATTAGATATCTATAGACTCCGTAATCACCACGTTTATAGTCTGACAAAGACCCAGAAGCTATATCCAATATAATGATAATAGTATTTTATCGGAAACTTAAGCATACTCCATGACAGTATGCGAACCAGTTCATATCTCAGGACAGTTCACAATAAATAATTAAAGTTAAGGGGGATTAGATTCACATGCCGGCAACTAAAAATAACCATGATCCTGTAAATTCAGTACATGTCAGCAAAGCGCAAAAGGCTGGAATTATACTAAATGAATATACCGTTGCGTCAATGACAATCGGTTTAATACCCGTACCTGTAGCTGATTTTGCAGCTTTAAGCGGGCTTCAGTTCAAGATGATCCATAGTTTTTCCAGGCTTTATGATCAAGATTTTTCGGAAAATCATAGCAGGACATTCATTACCTCTTTGCTGGGTGGGGCTCTTCCGTACACATTCCTGCGCATGGCAAGCATGGTTAAACTGGTTCCCGGTGTAGGCACCATGGTCGGTACGACCAGTATGGTTACTATGGGCGGAGCCTCGACCTATGCTCTGGGAAAAATACTCACAGAACATTTTGAAAGTGGAAAAAGTCTGGAAGAACTTTCTCCTAAAGCAGTAAAAGGCACCTTTTCCAAAGAGCTGAAAGCGGCCCGGAAAGTTATTTCAAAACTGCAGAAAAACAAAGAGCATCATGGCGAACACAAACATGAATACTCTCATTATAATATGCTCGATAATGAGCATGGTCACGATCATCATTCTCATAATCACGATGATCATGCCCATGATCACGACCACCATTCCCATGATCACGATCATCATTGCGGTGATACCTGTGGTCATGATCATAGCCATGATCATGACCATGTGCACGGTGCTTCATGCGGGGACGATAGCTGCGGCCATGAACATGCACATGATGACATAACACTAGAAAAATACAAACACAAAATTATTCTGGGCGGGACAACCTTGCTTGGCCTGGGCGCACAACGATTATTTTTCCCTGCACTGGTTACCGGCAACCTGCCTGTCTTTATCATCGCAGGTACAGTAACAATCATAACCGGTTCAACCTATATAGGCGGGTTATGGCGCTCCATTAACAAACGTAAAATCAATTCAGATACCCTGGTGGGCAGCGCAACGCTTGCCAGTCTGGCAATGGGCAATGGGCTCACTGCACTGGCCGTTCTGCTCCTGCTTAATATCGGTGAACGTTTTGAAGCCGTAACATTGCGAAAAACCCAGAAAGCCATCAAGGATTTACTGGAAATAGATGCCAATGAAGAAGTCTGGCTGGTCAGCACAACAGATGATGGCCGGTTTGTAGAAACCCAGGAACGTCTGTCCAGCATAAAACCAGGCGATAAACTGGCGGTTTATGCAGGTCAGCGGATTCCAGTGGATGGAACGGTTGTCGAAGGTGATGCCCGTGTCAATCAGGCGCCTGTAACAGGCGAAGAACTGCCAGTAGAACTGACTACCGGTGATAATGTTTTTGCCGGTTCCATTTTAATAGTGGGCAAACTGATCATTTCAGTTGCCAAGATCGGGCAGGATACCGTGGTGGGACGTATTATTGAACGTGTCCATAAGGCCGAGGAACTACGTCCTCACATCCAGACGGTAGGAGAAAAATTTTCCCGACGTTTCGTGCCATTCTCTTTTGCACTTTCAGGCGGAGTACTGTTACTGACACTTGACCCCACTCGCGCCCTGACCATGTTGCTGATTGCCTGCCCCTGTGCAATTGGTCTGTCCACCCCCACTTCAGTAAGTGCTTCTGTGGGTAATAGTGCCAAACGCGGGATACTGATCCGTGGCGGCACCTTTCTTGAATCAGCCGCCCAGGCCGATGTCATGGTTTTTGATAAGACTGGCACCTTAACCAGCGGCGTACCCCATGTGATCAGGGTAATTTCATATGATGAAAAATACACCGCGAATGATCTTGTTGCCATGGCGGCATCAGCCGAAATTCATTCCAACCACCCTCTGGGCGGTGCAATCCTGGCTCATGCAAAAGATAATAATATTGAGTACGAACAGCCGGAATTCTATCAAAATATAGATGGCGGCGGAATGCAGGCTACCCTGAAAGATGCCTCTATTGTCTATGTTGGCAACCAGAAATTAATGGAAAAATTTGGTATACAGATCAGCCCAAAGGCTAAAGAGCAACACCAGAAATACAGTCTTGAAGGTGAAACAATGCTGTATATTGCCGACCATGATCAGTGCATCGGTTTGATTGGAATACGCAATACCGTGCGTCCCCATGTACAGGAAACTCTTGAACAAATACGCCAGCTAGGCATTCAGAAAACCATAATGCTCACAGGTGACCAGGCTTCTTCTGCAAGACAGGTGGTCAGAGCTGCAGGTATTGATGAATGGCATGCCGAGCTGATGCCTGAAGAAAAGTACCATATCATACGTGAGCTTCAGGCACTGGGCTGTAAGGTCATTATGGTTGGAGACGGTATTAATGATGCACCAGCACTGGCCATTGCCGATGTGGGTATTGCACTGGGTACAGGATGTTCTGATGTGGCCATTGAGTCGGCAGATATTGCCTTATCCAGTGACGACTTCCGGAAACTGAGTGAAATGTTGCAAATTAGTCATAAAACCATAAAAATCATTCGTCAGAATTATGGTATGGCTCTGGTCATTAATGCCGGTGGACTGGTAGCGGCTGCCTTTGGACTGATCAACCCGTTTATCGCTGTGGTTTTACACAATGCTTCAACAGCAGGTGTATTACTTAATTCATCACGCCTGATCACTTATGAACCTGATGAAGTTGCTACCGACAAAGATAAAAATTCCGGTCCCCAGACAAACATTGAACGGGTTAAAAACAAGATTTCCTTAATGAATTTTATCCGTGCCAGGGATGAGTCCAAAACACTGGATGAAAAACCCGCCATTAAGGCCACGCAGGAGTGCTGTTAAGTCTCAGGCTGACCAATTAAAATACACTAACCGGAAAATCTATTTATTACAGAAGGTACTTTTCAAATTTTTTCTTTATTGGAAAACCAGCCACATAATTCCAACAAAAAGGGACTAAACTTATGTCAACCTGGCTGTTATTACTCATATATAGCACACTGATTCTACTGGCTTCCCTGATGGGAGGCCTGATTCCTTTGAAACTTCGCATAACACACCAGCGTATGCAATTATTGATCAGCATGGTAGCTGGCGTAATGCTCGGTGTCGGGCTTCTGCACATGCTACCGCATGCTTTGACTGAGGCGCCGGGTCAAACCAGGGTAATCCTTATGCTGGTACTGGCAGGGATACTGACCATATTTTTCATCGAGCGATACCTTTGTTTCCATCATCACGATGCGCCCAATATTGCCCCGGTAAAAGGACAGGCAGAACAAAGTGTCGAAAATCATCATCATGATCATGGCCAAGAGCGTTGTCACATCGGAGCGCAGGATGATGTCGAGGACATCTCCCACGAAGCCCACCATCTGAACTGGGTAGGCGCGGCAACCGGACTCACATTGCACACCCTCATAGCAGGTATCGCACTTGCCGCCAGCGTGGAGGCAGGTAGCCAGGGTGATAACATCGTCGCCCTGGCCGGTTTGGGCACATTTCTTGTCATTTTTCTACACAAGCCCTTCGATGCAATGACAATCACTACTTTAATGGCCCTGGGTGCATGGAAAAGGTCCACGATCCATCTTGTCAATGTGCTGTTTGCTCTGGTGATCCCTCTGGGTGTGTTCCTGTTCTACTTCGGTCTTTCCCAGATTGATGAGGAAATTAACCTGATCGCCTATGCCCTGGCATTTTCAGCGGGTGTATTCCTAAGCATATCGCTGAGTGATCTCTTACCGGAGCTGCAATTTCACGCCCATGATCGAACCTCACTCTCCGCCGCACTGATTTTCGGCCTGTCAATATCTGCTGTCGTTAGTTTCTTTGAGTCCGACGAGCACGACCATCAGGCTTATAGTCACAATGTGGCCGTCATACAATACCAGCTGGAGAAAAGCCATAACCATGCAGCAGAAGAGCTGCCCCATGCAGCGGATATGGACAAACAGGAAGTCCACAAACATAAGGAACATAACGCCCTGCCGCACTGACCAGACCAGGCATTGTCTGAATTCGGATGATGCGATAGCTTATTATTTTTTGTTGCTCATACCAGTCAACTCAAGAAGATTCTCTATTGCATCAATATTTTCAGGAACCGGATCTTTTTTATGGTTAAGCCATACAGCCTGTATCCCGTTATCTAAAGCCCCCAGAACATCTTTTTCTAATCCATCACCGATCATGACTACCTCAGAACGACTCGCCTCCAGATCCCTCAGGATATGCTCATAAAACTCCCGCTCCGGCTTTTTCAGCCCCAGGGTTCGGTAGCAATAGATATTTTCAATGTACTGACTGATTCCTGCCCGGCGTAGCGCCTTGCGGATCTGTTCTTCATCAGAGCTGATGGAATTGGTTGCCAGATGGCAATGACTGTGCCGGTTTAAAATAGCCAGGAGTTTCTTTGCGCCCGGCACCTCATTAACCGTTTCCCATTCACACATGGGGACTGGATCCTCTGGCTGATCAAGCATGAGTGTATCTCCCCAGTCAAATAAATAATGTTTGTATTTCATTTGCTTTGCCAGTTTTTTTAAGTAATTTAGACTGATGCGGCCTTTTTTCCAGTTTTTTTCCTGAATTTCTGCTCCAGAGTCGGCAGCATGGAATTCCCCAGAGCCACCGCAAATCCCGAATAATTGATTATAAAAGAGCCGGTCAGTCTTAGTCCCATAAATAATGCTCCACCCAGGCTGAGGGCGGATGGAATGATAAGTATTGACATGGTGCGCCATAAATTTTTCCTGAGCTTGCGTGAAATATCAAATAAATCACACAAATGAGTCAGACTACCATCCATTAGAATTGCCTGAGCGGTATCCGTGGCAATTGCGGTGGCGCCACTTAAAGAGACAGAAACATTGGCCGCTTTCATTGCAATAGCATCATTGACACCATCACCAATAAAACAGACCTTTCTGCCCTGCTGTTGTAGTTGTTCAACAATTTTGCCCTTTTCCTCGGGCAGCACTTCCGCAAAATAACTGTCCATACCCAGTGATTCCGCCAGCTTTCGGGTCGGATAGTCGTGATCACCGGAAACAATCGACATATGCTTAATTCCGCGTTTACGCAAACCGCTGAGAACGGATTTGACTTCAGGCCGCAGAGTAGCTTCGATTTCAATGGCCCCAATAACCGCTTTTTCGACAGCAAGCAGAACCAGTGAGTGTCCTTCAAGCTGGGCGCTTTGCTGAGCCGTTTTAATGATCTCGGGAATTGCCAAATTTTCCATTTTCATAAAACGGGCACTGCCGACCCGGATAAGCCGCTTATCAATTCTGACACTGATACCAAAGCCCATTTTAAATTCAGAATCCTCTATGGAAGGTAATTCAAGCTCAAGCTCCTGCGCTTTTTTAATAATGGCTCTGGCAATGGGATGGCTTAGTTTTTGCTCTGCAGTCGCGGCATAAGTCAGAATATCGCTTAAGCTATAAGTATCCTCAGCAACGATAATCCTGCCGACATCAGGTTCTTCCTTTGTCAGGGTTCCGGTTTTATCAAATAGTACCGTATCAACATTATTTAATTCCTCTATAGCCCGCCCATCCTTAATCAACAGGCCATACTGATAAGCGGAATGAAGATAATTCAATGTTCCAATAGGCGCCGCAACCCGCAGCCGATTGCCAAAGGTGCTGTGAACCACCGCAGTCGCCGCGTAAGGGCCGAGCACTGGCCAGGTGACTATGGTCAGCCCAAAAATGGGCAGGGCGATATTATTAGCCCATTTCTCACCTTTGGATTGAATCGATGAAGTATAGGCAGCGGTATTGTCCAGAATTTCAGCTATTTTTGCGATGGCCGTGTCGTCACCTGCCCTGGAGACCCTGACCTTGATCTGCCCGCTCACCAGGAGGGTGGAAGAGAAGACTTCCGCATGGGTTTCTTTTTCTACCGGTTGCGATTCTCCGGTTAATGTATGCTGATCAATCAGAGCGATGCCGTCAGTGATCACACCATCGATGGCAATCACTTCACCAGCCCGAAACAGCACGATATCCCCCACTTTAAGGTCGTTCACTGATGACTCGATTTCAACACCGTCTTTTAAAACCCACACCCTGTCAGGCTGCTGTTTGAGCATGCCGCTGAGAAGCGGTCTGGACATAGCCTGGTTCATGGCCAGTACTTTGGAACCGCCATGGTATAAAAGTACACCCAGCACCAGAAACAGTTCCTGATGGGTCAGAAAACACAGAATAATGTATAAGGAAAATAATACATCATGTCCAATCGTGCGTCTTTTAAGTAATTGCCTTTCACCCAGCTTCATAATGGGTATGCAGGTGTAAATAATGCTTGCATAGGTCAAAACATAAAATACCGGGGATAAAGGAATTAAAACAAGCAGACCTAAAGAAACCAGGCTGGCATGAAATAACCGATCATACTCTTTTTCCGGAGCATCTATGTTAGATTTTGTGGTAAGAACTTTTCTGGATACTGGATGTTGAAGATTTTTTTTAGATGTTATTGTCTGTTTGTTTTTGAAATGCTCAAACAGCCTTACTCCGACATATGCTGTAAATAAAATACCAAGTCTAATAAACATTAATAGCATTCTCCGTATGGTTTACTTATGGGATGGTTCGGCTTTAACTTATAATCCGAAGCCCTGCGGGTAATGATTCACCAAATACCTGCTGCTGATCCTTCGCATCCAGCTCAGCAACCTGTTCAACCATATTTATCCAGCTCCTGGCACACTTCGAGTTACTCAGCTTGTCAATGACCGCCTGGCGCATCGGTTCATCAAGATCACGCTCCCGATCACCGCTTTGCCGTGCTATCATACTGGCGGCCAATGCAGCATTTCTGTTATTATTCCAGTCCTGCTCTAATAAAAACTCAATCCACTGGCCTGCCACATCCTTAGGCACCACTTTATGTGCACTGCCATGAAAAGGTACCCGGCTGCCGATTCTTCCCAGCGCCCACCACGAAGCATCAGGTTCTTTCGCTTTCTGCAGTCGTTTTAACAACCAGCCGCCCACTTCGATTTTGCTCTCCACAGGTAAATGCTCCAGTACAGCGACCAGTCGAACCATATCTTTATAAGATCTCGTTTTTAACTCCTTGACTACTTTCTGGTTTTTTGTGGTAACCGGATTAATATACCTGGCCACATCCCTGTAGATTTGCTTCTGTGCCTCTTCTGTTAGTCCACCGGCAACCCGCCGCCATAAGGTCCACCACTCTGCCCAGGATTGCGACTCATTTGCAAACTGAACACCCTGCTGATAATTATTCCACAGGGTATTCACCTGCCATTCATCCAGGGCATGTCCAAAGCCTGGTCTGAGGCAATAGCCTGTTAAATTATTCCATAATCGCTCATGTCTGTTAGAGCGGCGTCTTCGTTTAGCACCTTTAAGCAGCTCTTTCTCCAAAGCACGTAACACGGGTATATCCCAATCAGTTCTTTTCCCTAATAATTTCTCCAGTGAAGAACGAAGGTTTTTCACTGCGTTTTTATCAACGGTTTTATTACTTTGCCCGAATACCTCCGAGATTTTCTCTACCGCCTGCGCAAAGTTTCCGGGCAGTTCCGGGTCAGAAGATTCCGCATGGCCATCACTACTGAGCGGTGACCGCAGCTGAAATTCCAGATCCCACGACTGTTTATCCTTTGCCACACATTGCATTTGCAATGTACCTACCGCTGTCATATTGGCCTCTACTTCCACGGTTATTTCTTGTTTATTGTTCCCGGCTTTATCAAACGCGGTCACTAACGGAGGCAGGGTCACAAAGTTGTCACTGTCGACGTCTATCAGCTGGCCTGGGGTATAGGCGTTATCAGATACTGTCGATATTAAATGAAAGGCAACAGGCTGACCCAGGGTTAAAGAAAACTGCTTATCTATTAATGCAATAGTTTCACCCTCAGAGGTGCCTTTTGGCAAAACACAGACGGCCTGTTTAGTGCTATTGTCTTTACTCTCCTTACTTTCCACTATTAAAAAATAACTTCGGGCAGAGCCGCCTTCAATTTTTGTCTGCCAGCCATGTCGGGCTAATCCATAGGCTGTGGCACCGTAGGCAACCGCCTGATCAGGCTGCTCATTATCAAGCACCGATAATGGTTTCTGTGACCATTGTGCAAACAGTTCAAGCACCCTGTCTATAATCAATGGACTATTAAAAACACCTCCGTTAAACAATATCGCATCAGGAAACACCGGCTCTTTTAGTTCACTATCTGCATCCAGCCCCAATGCTGTACGACAGGCCGGTTGATGGCGGGCAAGAAAAGCAGCAATGTGCTTGCTGACAGCCGGATCCGAAGCATAATTCAAACCAAACTCAATCACACCGCTACGCCCCTGTTGCGGCATATCATCAAATGCGGTCAGCGGAAAGAAACCGTCAATGACCATATTGTGAACAGCAGACCTGAGCACCTGGGTTTTACGGGCGCCGCCAATTAATTTAGAGCCGCTGCCTAATACCGTAATAGTCGCTGAATCGGGTGCATCCGCTGATAACAGCAATTCCTTTGCCTTGCGGCTTTGCTGAATAAGCTGGGAAAGTGCTGATGCAGTTAATTTTTCCCCACCCTTTATTATCTGCTGTTCAGCTTGATGGGCTATTGCCAAATCAACATTATCGCCGCCCAGCATCAAATGATCGCCTACTGCCACACGTTTCAGATCAATAGCTTTGCCGTCAACTGCAACACTAATCAGGCTGAGATCGGTCGTACCGCCGCCTAAATCACACACCAGTATCAAGCGCTTGTCAGCCAGCTTTTTTGCTGCAACAGCTTCATGCCGATACAGCCAGTCGTACACCACGGCCTGCGGCTCTTCCAGTAACAGCGGGTTTGACAGACCGGCCAGCCTGGCGGCTTCGAGGGTAAGCGATCGCGCTGCTTCATCAAAAGAAGCAGGAATGGTAATGACTATTTCCTGCTGTTCCAGTGGCTTATCCGGAAAACGCTGATCCCAGGCACAGCGTATATGCGCAAGATAACTGGCACTGGCTACAACAGGTGATACTTTGGCAACCCCCTCTGCCGCAGACCACGGCAAAATCGCTGCCTGCCTGTCAACCGATGGATGGGAAAGCCAGCTTTTGGCACTCACAACACCCCTTCCTGCCACTTTACTATTCAGTTCCCTGGCCCATTCTCCGACAATGGCCTCTTCTATATCGCCCTCAAGCGGCTGCGCATTTCTGTTATGCTGCCAGGGTAATGCCGAATCTTCGGTTTTAATTTCACCGGCTGTCGGATGATAACGAAAAGAAGGCAAATAAGGACGGCGTGCTATTTCTCCCGATGCTATTAATTGTTCAATTTCAAACAGTTTTATTTCTGGCTGGTACGCCGGCTGCCCGGAAGGCTTTGAATGTTGCTTTGACGGTATCGATGTTAAATCACAGTATGTCACAACACAGTGCGTGGTACCTAAATCAATACCGACAATATAACTGGAGCTGCCTGGTTGCTTATTCATTATTATCCATTTATTTTCTGTTCATCATTTGCGGTCAACCTCTCTTTATTCTAATATCAGCTGTCTCTGACATCCAGCTCGACATGCCATCGTTCATCGCCGTTCACCGGCATCGCTTCGAGCCTGAGCGTACCAACTTCAGTGACTGTCACTGCCAGATGAACAGGTACAACTTCACCTCTGGTTCGGCCTTCAATCGGCAATGTTGCCTGTATTTCAGATAACTCTTCTAATTCACCATCACCCCAGTCTTCCAGCATTTCTCCAGACTGATCTTCCCGTCGAGTAGCAGACCCATAGAATCGAAAACGGACCGGCTCACCAACAATTAACCCGAACTCCTGGTTCTCGATCATAACATCCGTCCCCTCCTCCATGCCAAATGGGGCAACACACAGGGCCTGCATAGGAGGCTCCATGCCCGGTACAGCCGGCATTGAACTCTCTACGCCAATGTAATAAGCATTGGCAAGCCCGCCTCGAATTCGAACCCCATTACCCTGCCTGACATAGCCATAATAAGCCGCTCCCTTCGCTACCGATAAATCCAGATCAGCCCCTTCTAATAATCGGGCCGCTTCGGTGCCATCACGGCTTAGCCAGCCGTTAATAATGTTAAGTAGTTTTGTTGCTAAAACGGGGGCTTTAAGCACACCGCCATTAAATAAAACAGCGCTTGGTTTAATAAAAGAGCCACTCGCTGTATCAAACCCGTCAATAGCTTCCAGAGCACCTGCCTGCTTACTTAGAAATGCGGCCAGGTGGCGAGTAATAGCTGCATCCTGTGCATAGGGCAACCCGAGTTTAGTTAATGCCGCTCGGGGATTGTGTACAGGATGTTCATCCACAGACACCTGCGGAAAAAAACCATCGACTAATGTTTGCTCAACGTCCTGTCTCGTTAATTCAGCTCTTAGCATACCGCCCATTAACCTGGAGCCTCTACTGGGTACGACCAGCGGAACAGAATCCACACTGGGATCAGCAAGCAGGGTCTCTTTAGCATCTCTGCAGCCATGTGTTAAAGCCATGACCTGCCAGGCCTGTAAATTTTTACCCTGCTCCGCTAACCTGGCCTTAATTCTATAGGCCAGCGCTAAATCCATATTATCTCCACCCAGCAAAATATGGTCGCCTACAGCAATACGATTTAAAGTGAGGTTCCCTTCATTTTCTGTTACGGCAATCAACGACAAATCCGTTGTGCCACCACCGATATCCACCACCAGGATGATATCACCCGGCATTAACTGCTCACGCCAGGTATTACCAGCCTGATTGATCCAGCTATAAACTGCCGCCTGAGGTTCTTCCAGTAGTGTCAAATGCTGAAATCCTACGGCACGTGCAGCTTCAGCAGTCAGTTCCCTTGCAGCCGGATCAAATGAAGCGGGAATAGTGATTGTCACCTGTTGATTTTCTATTAAATTATCACTGTTTGCGTAATTCCAGGAGGATTTAAGGTGTTCCAGATAAGCAATGGTGGCCTCGACAGGTGATATTTTTTCCACTTCTTCCGGACTTTCCAGAGGCAGGAATGCTGAACGGCGGTCCACGCCAGCATGACACAACCAGCTCTTTGCGCTGGATATAAGTCGTATCGGTGTTTTACTCCCCATATTCCTCGCCAGCTCTCCCACCAGATGACTGGGTGATCTGTTCCAGGGTAAGGCCAGATCACCTGAAGCAACTTCTGACTCATGAAACTGATAGATAAATGACGGTAGTTGTAGCCGCTCATCTATGCTGCCCGGGGCCGTTAACTGGGGAATCAATAACACTTCCTGTTTTATGATATCACTCTTCGCTGTCTCATCAGCCCGCTGCAAATCCAGATAGGACAGAACACTATGGGTTGTGCCCAGGTCGATCCCTATACTGTACCGGCTCATAACTCTACTTCAGCGGCTGCGATGATAGTGGCATCATGCCCAGCGGACAATTTAGGCAGAGTGACGGCTTTCGCCCGCCAGCCACGATGGATAAGCGTTCCGGTAAACGGCGGCGAACCAACCACATTACCTGTTAATCTAACTTCTGAGGCATTAAAACCCTCTACCAGAGTAACACGACTCTCTTCATCTTCTGTTCGAATCGGGCTCAGGGTAAAGCATTCATTGATCGCTTTTTTGCAACCCTCATGGACTATACGGGCAGCCGCACCCACTTCCTCGTCGGAGTAGCTGCCAATTTCCTCCTGTACAAAATCAATTAATCGGGCTTCCTGCTGTAGTAAAGCCAGAAACTGCAGGGCTGATTCTGGCGATGACTCCTTAACAGCAGGAACCTCTGCAGAATCAATGTTTTTATCTTCAGTATCAGTGACTCCAGTCGACGGTGTATCATCCTTTTTTGCATCAACTGAAATACGTTTAGAGGGTTTCAGTATAAATGCAAAAAACAGGACTACGGCAATAGCGGCTAACACAATGTGAGTCAGATCAAATGTGGCTGGTAATTGTGGCGTTAAATCAAAATTCATGGCTAAGTCTCTTACTAATAAAAAACAGGTGTCATATTTCAGGGGCAGAACAGCAGGGCTAATTAATTCTAGCTCAGTACTGATTATACAGTCTTCTTATAACCTTTGATCTGGATATTTTCAATTAAAACGACTTAAAAAATAAAATCAATGGCGTATAACTTTTTCTGTAATTATTAAGTGTCATGAAAACCATCATGGAAACCAGAGCAGGAGGATTTGTGCCTGTTAAGTGCTACCCTGCCGGATAAGGTTTCGTTAGATTATGGAGTTGAACC
>Ga0256831_1000049_pt1 | contig 55732 bp, 49 predicted proteins | sample 132544metaG_FD_189087 | JGI IMG/M metagenome (GOLD analysis project Ga0256831, IMG submission 189087) | Hydrothermal vent microbial communities from Lau Basin, Pacific Ocean - 132-544 | ecosystem: Environmental > Aquatic > Marine > Hydrothermal vents | place: Pacific Ocean: Lau Basin | collected...
ATATCACCCAATTCTTTTAAACATATTAAGAATAAATTAATAGTCTCGTTTAAATTTATTTTAAAAATATTTTTAAAATAAATTTTTAAACATTCAATACCAGGCCATCATAACCCAGCAGGACATTATCGGGAAGTTTTGGCGCTACTTCATCGTACAAACCCATATAATGACTTATATGGATTAAAACGGCTTTTTTCGGTTTTAAAATCTTGATTAATTCTAAAGATTCTTGTAAGTTTAAATGGGTTTTATGCTCTTTGTGATGTAAAGCATTAATTATTAACAGGTCAAGGTTTTTCAAAGCCGCTAAAGTAGAATCCGGAAAGGTCTTTGCGTCGGTGATATAAGCAAAATTGTTTAGTTTATAACCTAAAATAGGTAAATCGCCATGCAAAACCGGCAAAGCTTCAATAGTTTGCCCCCCAAGAGTAAAAGTTTGATGCGGTTGCAAATAATTTACAGAAACACGCGGCGCACCCGGATAACGTTTTTTTTCGGTAAAAATATAGTTAAAACGTCTTTTCAAATCGTCCAAAACACGCGGTAGACCATAAATGGGAACAGGCTTTTTTTGCTTAAAATAAAGAGGACGAATATCATCTAAACCAGCGGTATGATCGGCATGTTCGTGGGTAAAGCAAATCGCGTCAATTTTATCAACTTTGGCATTGAGCATTTGCTGTCTGAAATCAGGACCACAATCTATAACCAAACGATGTCCCTCCCACTCTATCAATGCTGAGGTCCGTAAACGATTGTTCTTCGGATTTTCAGATTGGCAAACAGGACATTGACAAGCGATCACAGGAACTCCTTGCGAGGTGCCGGTTCCTAATAAAGTTATTTCCATTGGCTAATGATTTATTTTGTTACAAAAATAAGTTTTTAGATTAAACGAAATAAATTATATTTGCTAAGTCTCTTACAAGACAGCAAAACATCTTTATGCGAAAAAAGGATAAATTTTTATTAATCATTTTATTCTTACTTCTCGGCCTGATGGTCCTAAGTGAAAATAATCAACAAAAAATTAATTGGGCTCCGAGTTTTGCCGTGCAACACACTATCCCTTACGGCACTTATATAGCTTATCACGAAGCTAAAAAGATATTTGACAACAGACTCAAACCTGTTAAAACGAGCCCTTATATTTTTCTCCATAAAAATGATTCGGCCAAAGGCATATATGTTTTGTACAACACCCAAATCTTGTTAGGCAAAACCGGTTTGAAAACCCTGTTGCAATGGGTTAAAAAAGGGAACAGTGTGCTCATTGCAGCCGAAAACATTGAGAAAGATTTATTGGACAGCCTTCATTTGAAGGAAAAAATTGTATGGACAGCCACAAAACCCGGTAAAGCGGTTAATTTTCAATTGACAAATCCTGATTTACACTTAAAAAAGCCGGCTCTTTTCGACAAAAAAGTTATGAATATAAGTCTTGAACCTGCGAATTCTACCCACGAATTTAAAACCTCGGTTTTAGGAAATTATACTTTGCCAAACACAAAGTCAGCAAGCAATTTTATGGCGATTGATTACGGCAAAGGGAAAATATTTTTGCATACGTTTCCTTATTTTTTGACCAACTATTTTATTTTAGAAGGTAATAATCGCCAATATTTGGCGGGTGTTTTTTCTTACCTGAATCTCTATCCGAACATTTATTGGGATGTCCACAACCAGAATGGCGCCCAAGACACAAATTTGTTTAAATATATATTGCAAAATCCGGCTTTTCGCTGGGCTTACCGCTTACTTTTTTTAGGCTTGTTTGTTTACATTATAATGGAAGGGAAACGCAAACAGCAAGCCATTCCTATAGTTACTCCCCCAAAGAATGAAACCCTTTCATTTACCCGGAGTATTGCTGATAGGTATTTAGAAAACAATCATCAAACAAATATTACCGGCTTATATATTAAACAGTTTTATACATTATTAAGAGATTATTGGCATATTGACACGTCCTTAAACGAGACCAACATCAAACGACAACTCCAGCATAAAACATCTTTGAAAGTCCAAGAAATTGATCGACTTTTTAATCTGATACACAAAATAGAACAAAATCCGGCAGTCAAAACAGAGGTACTACTGGAGATAGACCGTCTTTTGACCCAAATAAAAAACCGACATTCATAATTTTTTTTCTCTATGGAATACCCAAACAGATTGAATACACAAGCCTTAAAAAATGCTGCAGATCAAATAAAATCTGAAATGGCTAAAGTCATTGTTGGCCAAGAAAATTTTATTGATTTACTACTCACAGCCTTATTAGCCGATGGCCACGTTCTGATTGAAGGTGTCCCCGGCGTGGCCAAAACCCTAACCGCCAAATTGTTGGCACAAACATTAGACACCGGGTTTAGCCGGATACAATTTACACCGGATTTGATGCCTTCAGATATTTTAGGCACATCGGTATTTAATATTAAAACGCAAGAATTTGAATTTCATAAAGGGCCTGTTTTCAGCAACTTTGTCTTGATTGACGAAATAAACCGTGCGCCGGCCAAAACGCAATCGGCCTTATTTGAAGTGATGGAAGAACGGCAAATTACCATAGATGGACAACAATATGATTTGGCCGCCCCTTTTATGATTTTGGCCACACAAAACCCCATTGAACAAGAAGGGACCTATGCCCTGCCCGAAGCACAACTCGACCGGTTTATGTTCAAAATAAAGGTTGCTTACCCTAAAAAAGAAGAAGAAATAGCTATTTTACAAAATCATCATTTACGTAAGGGCAATGATCCGCTTAAACAAATTAATCCGGTGATGAATGAGCAAGAATTATTGCACTACCGGCAAATAGTCCAACAAATTATTGTAGACGAAAAAATTTTAGCCTACATTGTAGAGATTATTCAAAAAACTAGAGAGCATGGACAACTCTTTTTAGGCGCTTCGCCCAGGGCTTCTTTGGCTACCATGACCACGGCCAAAGCCTATGCTGCTTTGCAAGGACGTGATTTTGTGATTCCGGATGATGTTAAAATGGTTTTACCACATGTGCTACGTCATCGTATTATTTTAAATCCCGAACAAGAATTAGAAGGTATGGAAGAGGAAGATGTACTTGGACTAATTGTTGAAAGTATTGAAGTTCCCCGCTAATGAAAATTGGTCAAGCTTTAAAAAATATCTATCAAAATTTATTTTTTTCACCTCTGTTTTATTGGATTTGGGGGATCTTAATTATATTCATATTTTTAGGTTATTGGCATCCATTATTTTATGTTACCGGCAAATATTTATGGCTTATTTTTATACTACTAAGTTTTTTCGATTTTATTTACCTTTTGACTGCCGGTAAGTTGGAAGCCCAACGCGTATTACCTTCAATAATGTCAAATGGCGATGAAAACACCATCCAAATCAATGTAAAAAACAGTTATCCTTTGGCGGTACATTTAAAAATTATTGATGAGCTGCCTGTTCAATTTCAAAAAAGAGATTTTGCATTAAACTTATCCTTAAAAGGCGGTGAAAAACAGACTATAAATTACCAATTAAAACCGGTAAAAAGAGGTGAATACTTTTTTGGCCATCTCAACGTGTTTGCACAGTCACCATTAAAATTGGTAAATCGCCGATGGCGTACCGGTCAACCGGCTAAGACCAAAGTTTACCCCAGTTTTTTGCAAATGCGTCAATATGAATTAATAGCATTTGCAAACAAATCGCAATATGGCCTTAAAAAGATAAGACGCTTAGGACATACCATGGAATTTGAACAGATCAAAACTTATCAAAAAGGAGATGATTATCGAACCATAAACTGGAAAGCGACTGCCAAACATCAAAAATTGATGGTAAACCAATATCAGGACGAGAAATCACAGAATATATATAGCTTGCTGGATATGGGGCGACAAATGGCCCTGCCGTTTGAAGGGATGACTTTGTTAGATTATGCCATCAACAGCAGTTTGGCTTTGAGTAATATTGCCCTGAAAAAAAAGGATAAAGTGGGCTTGTTAAGTTTTGAAAAAAGGATTCATAGTTTTATCAAACCAAATTCAGGCAGACAACAATTGCATCAAATATTTGAAAATTTATATGCCCAAAACACCGGATTTTTAGAAACTGATTATGAATATTTGTATTATTTTGTGCGAAAAAATATACCAACGCGCAGTTTGCTCATGTTATATACAAATTTCGAACATTTTAATTCATTAAAACGACAATTACCTTTTTTAAAAAAAATGGCCGGAAAACATCTTTTGGTCGTTATCATTTTTAAAAATACAGAACTACAAAGTCTTTTGGACAAACCTGCCAAAAGTAAACCCCGGATATATCACAAAATAATAGCCCAAGATTTTGAAAATCAGAAAAAAAAGATGGTTAAAATTTTAAAGAAGCATAAGATACACACCATTTACACCAGTCCGGAGCATTTGACGGCCAACAGTATAAGTAAATATTTAGAATTAAAATCACGTGGGGTAATTTGACAAACATTTTCTATCTTTGTCATGATGGTTTATACCCACCTCAAACGAAAAATTACATGAAAAAATTAATTGTTCCCCTTATTCTTTTCTTTGGCTTTCAAACATTGGCACAATACCGTGCCACAGAAATTCGCCATTATATCAAAATTGAAGGAAGCGCCTTAAAGTATTATGTTTCCACCTTATCTGAAAACACGCATGAACTACGCTTGACTGATGATGGCATAGCCTTTAATGGGATTTATGGTTGGGATTTCGATGAAAAATTTCAAATAGGTGCTGCAGGAGGTTTTATGAGTATTGGAGAAGCAAAAGGGGCAGCTGCTTTTGGCGAATTTAATTTTTTTGTTTCCAATACATATATAAATCCTTACACGGGTATCCGGCTGGGATATAGTTATATTTTTCCTAAAAATGCAAGCTCACAAGGCGATTTAATTGCTGAATTTGTAACCGGTTTGCAAATAAATTTTGGGCTGTATACTTATTTTTCAATGTATTTACAAACCGGTTTTATGTACACGCATAAGAACTTAATGGTCCCTTTGCGCATCGGCATTAAATTTTAATCGGCTTTAACTTTATATAAAGCGAAAGCCAGCATTAACCAGCCGGTAATTAATAACACACCACCAACCGGCGTTAACCACCAAATGCTTGCGGCGCTTAACCAATGCAAACTAATTAAGTAAATAGAACCTGAAAACAATGTAATACCGGTTAAAAATGTATGACTGATCATTGTTTTCATCACTTTTGGAAATTGCGGATACGCATTAATGGCCAGTATGGCAATGACGTGAATAATTTGGTAAAAAACGGCTGTTTTAAAATTACTCAAATCGTAATCTGACAAACTGTTTTTTAAAGCATGCGCACTTAAGGCCCCTAAAATGACGGCCAAGGCGCCGTAAAGCGCTGTTAAAATAAGGGTTTTTCTTATCATGGTATTTATTTTGAATTTAAATTTACAAATTTTGAATGTATTTTTTGGGTGTAATGCCAAATTTCTTTTTAAAAGCCACAATAAAATGTGTAGGTGCTGAGTAGCCTATTTGGTAACTGACTTCTTTGACACTATATTTTTTACTCATTAACAGATGCCGGCCGAGTTCTAATTTATAATTTAAGATATATTTATAAACCGGCTCGCCATATATTTCTTTAAAACCATTTTTCAAAACATTAATAGGCAACATCACCTGATTGGCTAAATCTTCAATGGGCGGCGGTTCATTAATGTGCGCCACCAATATTTCTTTGGCTCTTTTTATTTTTTCAACGACTTTTTCATTTTTCAAATTCGGACATTTATCCTCAAGCGTTTCAGGCTGATTTTGACTAAAATAATACGTAAAAAGTTCCAAAATCTTCGCTTTGATATAAATATAATCAAATTTATGATGGACCTCTCTTTTATAAATCTGATTTAGTACAATTAATTCATTGGCTGTCAATTGACGTTTGTTATAAAGCTTTTTTTGTTTGTTTTGCGGTCGTAAAAAACTGAAATCGATGGCAAAATCATCTAAAAGTTTATGGATAGCATCTAATGAAAATAAAAAGGAAAGCATTTTTGTGTTCGGTTCAATCACGGCATCAATCGGAATAATATTTTTAGGATTAAAAAAAAGCAGAGAATATTCATTTGGAATTTCCAACTTATGTGTCCCTTTAATAATATGAAACCACACTTGTCCGTTTAATACAAAATGAAATTGGATATACAAATGCTTCCGTTTGGTACTGATTTTAATCTTTTCTGAAGAAGTATTGTCTGTCTTCAATAAAAACAAACCTTCATCGATATTTATTTCTTTTATATGAGCATTTGACATATTCTTGCTTAAGTCTTATTATTTACTTGACAAAAATACAATTAATTCTAATGCAATTGACTTAACTTTGAACATTAAAAGTTAACATCGATATTTATAATTCTTTTATCGATATTTTTTTTAAAAGCAGTCATCTATCTTTGTGTCATCATTAGTAAGAAAATCCTATAACATATTTTTTACAAAAAAATGTAGATTTTTTTCATAATTGAGTATATTTTGGTTAATTTTTTAAGCCCTTTTGTACTGCAGAAGGGCTTAATTATGTTTACCAATCTTCTATCCTGTGCGCATCGAATTTTAAAAATATAAACAACATTAAAGTAAAGGCCCACAACGACGATCCCCCATAACTTAAAAAAGGTAACGGAATACCTATGGTGGGAAATAAACCAATTACCATTAAAACATTAAGGGCAAAATGAAAAAATAAAATGCTTATGAGTCCATACCCTAAAATACGGGCAAATTTCTGTTTTTGTCTTTCGGCCAAAAAAACCAAGCGTATCAATAAAAAAGTGTATAATAAAATTACAACAGTCGTGCCCAAAAAACCCCATTGTTCACCAACAACAGTTAATATCCAGTCGGTATGTTGCTCCGGAATATAATCACCTTGTGTTTGCGAACCTTTTAGTAAGCCTTTTCCTGTTAATCCGCCGGAGCCTATCGCAATTAAGGCTTGTTTTAGGTTATAACCTGTTCCTTTATCATCTTTTTTCTTTCCTAACACAATTTCAATCCGGTTGCGCTGGTGTGGTTTTAGAATTTTTTTATATATAAAGCCGGTGCCTAAAACTGTAAAAATTGAAAACATTAAAATAGTAATAGTAATAATCCAATGATTTTTTTGGTATTTATAATAGGTCCACAGGTTAAAAAGAATAAAAAAAGCTAAGAGACCTACCAAAATTTTTTGGGCGCCAAAATAAATGGTTAACATAAATAAAGATGCGGTTAAGATAGCAAAAAGATAATACCAAATAGATAAACCCTCCCGGTATAAAACTAAAAATAGAGATAAAAAAATAATAGCCGAACCTAAATCAGGTTGTAATAAAATTAAAATTACCGGGACTAAAATCAGCAGGCTGGCTTGCAGCAGATTTTTAAAATTTTTAATTTTAAAATCCGGCTCGGTTAAGAGTTTAGCCAAACCTAAAATGGTTAATAATTTAACAAACTCAGCCGGCTGAATGCTAAAACCACCCAATCTAAACCAAGATTTATTACCATTGATATTTGCGCCAAAAATCAGCACTAAAATCAAAAGAAACAAGCCTATTAAATAAAATAATGATGCATTATTCTTAATGGTTTTAACCGGCACAAAACTAATTATAATAACCAAGATATAACTAAAAATCAGCCAAAGAATTTGCTTTGCATAAAAAGTTTGCAATAAATTGTAGTGTCCTTCCTTAAAGGTGGCTGAGTAAATACTGACAATACCAATAAAGACTAAAGCGTTAAAAATGAAGGCGCTCACCCAATCATATCTAAACAAATTAACTTTTCTACTGTCTCCCATCTTGTTTCATTTCATAAGTTTTGGACAAATCAGTTTGCAAAACACGTTGCAATAAATCTTTTCTGGTAATATAACCACGCAAATACTTTTCTATCATTAAAGTAGCAATGGGCGCTGCAATTGTAGCGCCATAACCACCATTTTCAACAAAAACAGTTACGGCAATTTTTGGATTATTTACCGGACCAAATGCCATAAAGATGGAATGATCCGGTAATTTTACGATTTTACCATTTACACGGGTTTTATTTTCACTGGTACCCGTTTTACCCGCCAAAACAATATCCTTTAAACGGCTGTATTGGGCTGTTCCTTTTTGGTAAACATTGACCATTCCTTTAATTATTTCATCAAAATTTTGAGACGCGATACCTGTTTGTTTAGGTGTCAAATAAAAGGAATCAATATCCGTCTTTTTCCCATCTATCTCTTTTATCACATGTGGTGTAAAATAATAGCCTCTGTTAGCAATAGCAGCAGCCACGTTAGCCAATTGAATCGGGGTGGTTAAAATCTCACCTTGACCTATTCCATTTGAAATAGTATAACTTGCGGACCATTTACTTTTTCCATAATACCTGTCATAAAAATGACTGTCCGGAATAAAGCCTTTTGAACCCACAGGCAAATCAGTATGCAAATACTGTCCTAAACCGAATTTAGTAAGATAATTATGCCAAATGTCCAAACCCTCAGCCGGTGTGCTGTAATGATTGATAATATTTAAATAAGATTTTGCAAAATATGTATTACAAGATTTTTCAATTGCCCAAGGTAAATGGACAGGCCTGCCGGAAGCACCACAATGACAAAACATATGATTATGCTTCCCATAATAAAATCCATGATTACAAATAAAATAGGTTTGCGACTTTATAACTCCTTCTTGTAAACCAATTAGTCCATTAAGCATTTTGAAAGGTGAACCCGGCGGATATTCGCCTTGTAAGCCACGGTCTAAAAGCGGATTGTTTTTTTTATCTCTAAAAAGTTTATTAAAGTTTTTCGAACTATTACGCCCACTTAAATAAGATGGCGGATAACTCGGCGCAGTAACCAAGGCTAAAATTTCGCCCGTTTTAGGTTCAATGGCAATAATTGCCCCTCGTTTGCCGCGCATTAGCGAATCGCCAAAAGCCTGAAGTTTAATATCAATACTAAGTTGCAAATCTTTTCCAACTTTTGCCAGTGTATCATAAATGCCGTTTTTATAAGACCCAATTTTCCGGTTAAATTTATCAGTCAGAAAATACCGTACACCTTTTTTACCCCGTAAAACTTTTTCGTAGGACTTTTCTACACCGGCTTTCCCAATTAAGTCACCGGGCAAATAAAAAGGATCCTTCTTCAATTCCTTTTCATTTACCTCACGGATAAATCCCAAAACATTAGCAGCTGAATTGGTGTGATATTGACGTATAGCTCTTCTTTGGACAAAAAAGCCGGGAAATTGATATATCTTTTCTTGTAAAAAAGCCACTTCATTTTTATAAAGTTTAGGGACGACCAAGGAAGCTTTATTCCATGAATAAGCCTTGGCTTTTTTTAAAGCCCTTAATAAAGCCGGTTTATCCATGCCGGTATATTTCAATAAACCAAGGGTATCAAAGGCTTTGAGTTGTTTAGGAATGACCATCACATCATAAACCGGCAAATTACTGACCAGCAAGTTATTATTTCTATCGTAAATATAACCGCGCTCGGGAATAATATATTCTTTTTTGACCGCATTGCGCATAGCCAAATTTTTATACTCACGATCTATAATTTGCAAATAAAAAAGTCTGCTAATAATAATTAATGCAGTTGTCAAAATAAGAAATATAAAACCCCAGGATTTTTGATTCATGCTTTAGATGTTCTATAAAAAATAATATCAAACAGGATAAAAAACACCAAGCTAAGTATGGTATTGACCAAAATTAAACCTATTTTATGCCATAATAAAGAAAAATGCCAAGAATCTAATAAATAAATTAATATTTGGCTAAAAAAAATAAAGCTAAAATAATACACATAACGTTGTAAGCCTGTAAAGCGTTCAATCTTAAAATTTTCTAAATCAAATGAGCGGTTTTTTAAAAACAAAAAATACATTTTCCTAAGGTAAGTCACCATAACAGCTGTTGCTGCAAAGACACCGCCTGTATTATTAACAATATCTAAAGTAACACCATATACAAATGCCCACATCAAATTGAAAATTTCATTTTTTTGTAAGGGTAAACGCAATAAAGGGTAGATGAAAACAATGGGAGTAAAAACATGTAAAATTTGTACATGATTAAACCAAATGACTTGCAAAAGAAAAAAAATAAAAAGTAGAAAAATATCTTTCAGATTTAGCCTCATACCTTCATTGTTTAAGCTTTAGTGAATCCAATTCTGCTTTGTAATTATTTTTCAAGACATAAACAGGCCCTAAATTAGTCATATCAGCAAATGTTTTCATCTGAATAACATAACTTTTTCGTCCGGGTACCGTTTTAAAATCTATAATTTTTCCTACTAATAAACCCCTCGGAAAATAATTTGACATTCCGCCGGTGACCAAGGTATCACCTCTTTTTAAATTTGCATTTACCGGCATATCAATTACTTCAAAATAATTCGGATCTTCGCCTGTCCAAGCCAAAAAACCGGAATAATTGGTATTTTTTAAAGCCACATTTATTTTACTGCTTTTGTTTAACACTGAAATAACCCGTGAAAAATGACCCGATGTTTTTTGAATAACCCCGACCACACCATTATTTGTTACAACACCCATTTCAGGGATGATACTATCTTTGCGTCCTTTATTTATGATTAAAGTATTATGATCAAAAGTATATTGGTTGGTCAAAACATAAGCCGGTTTCACTTTAAACTGTCCCGGTAAAACAGGTGTTTTATCATTATATTTTTTTTGTAAAAGTGCCTGTATAAGTTGCGCATTTTGTTTTAACAAACTATCATTATATTTTTTTAAATAAAAATGACTGTTTATAGCATATATTTGCCGGTCAAAAAAGCCGGCCACAGCCGTTTGCCAATCGTGCGTTTTGGTTTGTGCATAATCATGTGATTTGATAATCAAAACAAATGATACTATTTCTAAAAAAATAAAAAATAAAAAATTCTTATTCGAAATAAGTATCCTTAATAACTTGAACATTCAAATTTATTTTTTAATAGCGCTTTTAAATTAAAGACTATCTAATCAGAATGGGTTTATATTTTTCAAAATGCTTCAGAGCAGTCCCTGTTCCCCGGACTACCGCACGTAAGGGATCTTCGGATATATATACCGGCAAATCCGTTTTTTCGGATATTCGTTTATCCAAGCCACGTAATAACGCTCCGCCACCGGCCAAATAAATACCGGAATTATAAATATCTGCTGATAACTCAGGTGGTGTTTTTGAAAGTGTTTCCATAATCGCATCTTCAACCCGCAACAAAGACTTGTCAATAGCTTTAGCCACATCTTTATAAGAGACGATGACCTGCTTTGGTTTACCCGTTAACATATCTCTTCCTTGTATAGGAATATCTTCCGGCGGATTTTCTAATTCATCTAAAGCAGAGCCAACCTCTATCTTGATCCGTTCGGCTGTTTTTTCCCCTATATGCAGGTTGTATTGCGTCCGCATATGATAAATAATATCCGAAGTAAAGACATCACCGGCAATTTTAACCGATTTTTCTACGGCAATACCACCCAAGGCTATAACGGCTATTTCGGTTGTTCCACCACCTATATCAATAATCATATTTCCTTTCGGTTTGGTGATATCAACGCCCATTCCTATAGCTGCTGCCATAGGTTCATGTATAAGATAAACTTCCGTGGCATTTACTTTTTCAGCAGAATCGCGTACCGCTCTTTTTTCTACTTCGGTAATACCAGAAGGAATACAAATAATCATTTTTAATTTGGGCTGAAAAAGACGGTTTTTTAAAGCCGGAATACTTTTTATCAGTTCTTTAATCATCATCTCAGAAGCTTCAAAATCAGCGATGACGCCATCCTTTAAAGGTCTGATAATTTTTATGTTTTCATGTGTTTTCCCTTGCATCAAGGCTGCCTCCAGTCCTACTGCTTTCAATTCATTTTTTCTGATATCTTTGGCTACGATAGACGGACTATCAACCACCACTTGATCTTTGTGAATGATTAAAGTGTTGGCTGTTCCTAAATCTATAGCTATTTCTTCGGTCAGAAAATTAAAAAATCCCATGTTTGTTTATGTTTATTTGCTATTAATAAATGTGTTATATCGATGTTGAAAGTTACAAATTTAAAAAATAATTAGCAGCTTAGTGTAATAAAAAAACTTTTTTTTCGTCCTAGGTTTATAATCTTTTTGTAAATTGGAAATCAATTTATAACTCTATAGTCAAATCTATGAAAAAATACTTTTTTGAACTTTTTGAAAGTTTAAAATTTGCTTCAAAATCTCTAAAAAACAACCTATTAAGAACCCTTTTATCTTTATTGGGAGTAACAATTGGGATTTTTTCAATTGTCGCCATTTATTCGGCCATTGATGCTTTAAATGAAACGGTCATGAGTTCGATGAATAAATTTGGACAAAATACTTTATATATCACCCGCTTCAGTTTTATGGGAAATACTAATGTGCCGCGTTGGAAACGTAAAAACTTTCCTTTTCCCACCATGGATGAATACAAGTTTTTGCATAAAAATTTGACGCCTAATGAAGTTAAAGCCGTTACTTTTAGAATTTTTATGCCCTCGGCCAAATTGACTGTCCCCGGTGGGGAATCGGTTTCAGGAACCGAACTCATAGCAGACGGAGCCGAATTTCCCAATATTCAAGAATTAGATTTTGACGCCGGTCGCTTTTTCAATAAATCCGAAGAAGCACATGCCGCGCCGGTTATTGTATTAGGAGCTGATATTAATCAGGCTTTATTTGACCATCAAAAAGCCTTAGGAAAAACTGTTCGTTTATATGGCAAAAAAATGAAAGTTATCGGTGTTTTAAAAAAAGAAGGAGAAGGTTTTGGACCCAGTAATGACGGCAGAGCTTTTATCTCAAGTAATTTTGCCCGGACTATTGTGTCGCCTACCAAATCTTTTACAGCCATAATTGTGGCACCTCAACCAACAGCTGACATTCAAAAATTAACCGATAAAATTACTGTTTTATTACGTCAAAAACGAAAAATTAAACCTGGAGAAATAAACAATTTTTTCATTAATAATATCAATACCGTTAAAGATCAGGTTGAAAAACTCACGCAAGTCTTACGTTTGGGCGGTGGTTTCTTAGCTTTATTTTCATTGCTGATCGGTGCATTTGGAATAGCCAATATTATGTTTGTTTCGGTTAAAGAAAGAACTAACCAAATAGGCATACAAAAAGCTTTAGGTGCTAAAAATTCTTTTATTTTATGGCAATTTTTATTTGAAGCCATGTTTTTATCCATGATTGGTGGCATAATCGGTATTTTTATGGTTTGGATTGGCACCAAAATATTGTCACAAACCACCACCAGCTTTAGCATTCATTTAAGTCTTCAAAATGTTCTTTTAGGCCTCATTATTTCTTCCGTTATCGGTATAATTGCCGGTTTATGGCCGGCATGGAAAGCAGCCAAACTCGATCCGGTTGAAGCTATCAGAACAGGCCTATAACAAAATATGACTAACCGGATAAGCTTTTACTTCCTCAAAATCCAATAAAGCATTGATTAATTTAAAGGATTTAAAAGAGGATAAATCTGTATATAAAATATCTGCGGCCTTTATCTTTTTTTCATCCATAAGTCTGGACCGGGCAGTCCCATGCAATAGTGGATATTGGGGCGTCCACCAAGTTTGCCCATCAAATAAAACAATATTTGTAAATGATGTATCGGTAATTCTTTGTTGCTTCACAATTAAAATATCATCAGCCGGACCTTTTTGTAAACGTAACTGCCCCAACAAACGCCTGTCGGTCAGTTTGAGGGGGTACTGGATGTTATCCTTAAAAATTAATTTTAACTTTTGGATTTCTTTAGGTTTATAAGTCATATATTGACAAAAACAATTGTTTTGGTTGTATAAAAAGCGTAATTTAACGATACCTTTTTGATTTTCCTCTGGCACTTCAATAAGGTTTGCCAGCTTTATTTTGGTCAATTTTTTAAACATTTTGAAGTAAGAAGCTTCAAAACGATATTGATGATAAGCCAAATTCTGCGGCATACCATCTAATATTTTAATACTTTCAAGTAATGGGAACATAAATTTTCTGGATTAATTCATCATATTCATTCTTGACTTGGCTTAAGGCCGTAATGCCACCACCACTACGATAATAAAAATTTTCACCATTTTTTTCAATGTAGCGAATTAAAACAGCAGTATCAAAATCTTGCCCGTTAAAAAAACCAAAAATACCGGTATAATAACCGCGGGGGGTTTGCTCTACTTCTTTAATTATAGATAATGTTTTAACTTTAGGCGCACCTGATATTGAGCCTGCCGGCAAAATTTTATTAAAAAGATGAGCAGCATTCTTTTTCCAATCCGGTGGTAATTGTCCTTGGATTTCTGAGCTCATTTGCCAAATATTGCCACGGTTCGTTTTAATTTTTTGTAAAAACTTGAAGCGTTTGACCTGAATATTTGTCGCAAGTAGAGCCAAATCATTACGCAATAAATCGACAATGGTATGATGCTCAAAATTTTCTTTTTTATCATTTAACAGTAGTTGGTCGGCATGCGGTAAATCTGCTGAGATCGTTCCTTTCATCGGAAAAGTAACAATGGTGTTACCCTTAGTTTGAATGAAACTTTCGGGAGAAAAACTAACAAAACGGTTTTGCCATAAAATGCGATAGGGCGCTTTGGCTCTACAAAATATAGCTGTTAAATCTATGACATGTTTAAGTTTGGATTTACACGTCAAATTTAATAAATAAGTATCTCCTTGTTGCAGATGATTTTGAACCTGTTGAAAAGCTTGCTGATATGGTTTAAAGTGAACCGGTTCAAAATCAAAATTTATCAAATTGTTTTTGTCACACGATGTTTCCGTTATATTGGTTGCCTTCGGTGTCGCAAAAAAAAGACCCTGATGTGCAGCTTCCTCCTTCAGAAATAATACCGGTTTTTTCCCTTCAAAATCTATTAAAAAAACAAATGGCCGTTGACTGGCTGTCCACTTATTAAATTGATTGATAAAATTAACAGGTAAATTAAGCATTAACAAAATTTTTTATCAATTGTAAACCATACGCGGTCATGTAAGATTCAGGATGAAATTGAATGCCGTAAACTGGCCAAAATTTGTGTTGCAATGCCATCACCACACCGGAAGAACTCATGGCTGTTATCATTATTTCCGCAGGTAAAGCCTTAGGATTGACCGCCCATGAATGATACAAACCGGCTATAAAGTTTGCAGGGATATTTTTAAATAAAGAACTATTGTTCAAATGGGTGATAAGATGTGGTTGACCATGGACCACTTTTTTTAAATTATACAAAGAACCTCCAAAATAAGTGGCAATAGCTTGGTGTCCCAAACAGATCCCTAAAATAGGCTTTTGTTGTTTATACACATCCAATATGGTTTTTATTTTTACAAAATCATCCGGCAAACCCGGACCGGGTGATAAAATTAAATAATCAAACAGCTTTAAATCCTTGACACATAATTTTTGATGATTAATTACTGTCGGTTGAATATCGAGCGCCTGCCTGATTAGCTCTACAATATTGTACGTAAAAGAATCTTCGTGATCAATAATGACAATTTTTTTCATTCAAAATTGGTATAAAGCACCTGATGTTAAGTTATATTGTTCCTTGGGAATACCACTAACCGGCTTGTTATCAAAATTGTAAATAAAGCTTGTTTTAAAAGATAAATGATCGGTCATTTTAAACATAAGACTGTTTTGAGATGAAATTCTAAAATCTTTAAAATGGACAAAAACAGGTTGATAATAGGTGGTACTAACCAAACTAAACAGTTTATTAGGCGAAAATGTGAAAGAAACATAATTGCTCCACCGCCATAGTTTTATTATCTTATTTGAGGTTGTTTGTTCATATTCAAACATTGGTGCCGTGCCGAAATATACTTTATTTTTCTCAAAATTCTTAGAGAGTTTTAGCCGTAAACCCAAACCTGAGAGTCCTCTGAAAAAAATTCCGGAGATACTGTTTTTTTGTCCTTGAATAAACCATTCTCCTATTAAATTTTGGGTAAAAAAATGGTTATAACGCAAATGTAGCACACTTTGATCGATTAAATCTTGTGCATCGCTTTTTAATAAGCTATATTTTGCCAATAAAAGAATTAAATCTTTTTCAGATTTATGTTGCACATGCCAAAGACCACTTATTTTGGTTAAAGTTTTAGTGTTTTTTGTCACATATAAATCAATCCCTGCTTTTCCACTCCAGCCCAATGTATCGTTATGAATACGGTAATCTTCCATATTTAAAATTTGTCCATTTATCAAACCAGCAGAAAGCATAAAGATAATAAGGATGTAATGTTTAATCAATTAATTTAATTTTTACGGTTAAAAATTTCTTTCAATTTATTCAATGCAATGGCACGGTGACTGATTTTATTTTTGGTTTCTTCGCCCATTTCGGCAAAAGTTTGCTCATATCCCTCCGGAATAAAAACCGAATCATAGCCAAAACCACCCTCTCCTCTAGGTTCCTTCGCAATTTTGCCTTTTAAAGTGCCGCTTATTAAATATTCATCAGGACCATGACTGTAGGCAATAACGGTTTTAAATTGAGCCGAGCGGTTCTCTTTATCTTTCATTTCAGCCAACAATTTATTAACATTATCCGCATATGTAGCATTTTCACCCGCAAAACGGGCACTTAATACCCCGGGAGCCCCATTGAGTGCTTGCACTTCCAAACCGGTATCATCGGCCAATGCATCGACATCATATTTTTGGGTTATCTGATACAATTTTTGTCTAGCGTTTTCTTCCAAGGTATGACCGCTTTCTTTCAAACGACCTTTAAAATTTAAATCTTTTAAGGATTTCAATTGTATATTTTCTGGTAATATTTTTTTAATTTCTGCTATTTTATGCTGATTTTGGGTGGCTAAAACTAATTCTTGAGGGATCTTTTTAAAATAATATTCCAAATAAAAATAGCCGGCTATAATAAGCATTAAAGCCAGACTGACCAACACCAAATATTTTTGCAAATCTTGTCCGGACAAAGTTTCAACCAATCCACGATTCGGGTCTACTTGACTGTAATGCGCAGCAAAAAAAGCTGTCCCGTTTAACAACATATGAATAACAATAGGATAAAACAGGCTACGTGTTTTCCAGTAAACATAACCTAAAAAAAGCCCCAAGGTTGTCGCATATAAAAATTGCCATGGATTAAGGTGAAAAATTCCAAAAGCCACAGCGGAAATTAAAATAGCTTTAAAAGGACGGTATTTCTTTAAAAGAGCTTTTAGTATAATGCCTCTGAATAAGGTTTCTTCCAATATAGGTGCGGCTACTGCCACCATTAAAAAACCGGCTACCGGATGATTAAATACTTCCGACAGGCTTTGGTTAAGCATATCAAAAAGTTTTTTCCAAATACCAGTTGGCTGAGGCAAAAGAAAAACGGTAAATTCGCCAACCACCAAAAAAGCATAAGCCAAAATAACAATGACGGGAAAAAGTACAAAATGTTTTGGTTGATAATTAATTTGTCCTTGTTTGTCATAAATACGACGCGTTGCCCAAATGGTCAAATACATCGGGATTACATAGGCAAACAACATTACCCATGCTGACCAGGATTTTGGTGTAAATGATTGAATTAACCCGAAAGGCATGGAAAACAAAACAAATAAAAACAATATACTAAATAAATGAGGTATGGTAGGGAATTTTTTTTTCATGTTTAACTGTGATGATAAGGATGATTATTTAAAATAGTAAATCCGCGATACAATTGTTCTAAAAAAAGCGGACGTACTAATTGATGCGAAAAAGTCATTTTGGATAAAGCTAACTTAGCATTAGCGCGCTGATAAATTTTTTTAGAAAAACCATAAGGGCCGCCAATAATAAAAACCAGTTGTTTTAAACCGGCATTCATTTTTTTTTGTAAAAAACCGGCAAATTCAACCGATGTCATTTCCGTGCCGTTTTCATCTAAAAGAATCACATAATCTGAAGGAGAAATTTTTTGCAATAATAACACCGCTTCCTTCTCTTTTTGTTCTTCTTCAGACCTGTTTTTGTTATTTTTTATATCAGGCAAAATCATAAGATCAAACCCCACAAAAGATTGGATACGTTTGATATATTTCTCCATTAATTGGCGGATACATACTTCGTCAGTTTTACCAACCACTAAAAGTTTTATCTTCAACTTATTACTTTTTTGGATTTACAACAAAGGCATTAGGAAAAGCTTTTTTATATTTTAATAAGGCTTGATCAGCTGCTAATTTGGTTTCATATTCGCCTATCCAAACCTTAAATTCGGGCGATTCCCATTCTAAAGTGGCAAGAACTTCAGGGAATTGTTCTTCAAATTTTGCCTTTTCAGAGCGAGCTTTATTTATGTCTTGTCCGTTATAAATTTGAATATGATAATATTTCAAACTGGTTTTATTTTCTTTAAAACAATTAGCACGCTTCGCCAAAAGAGTATCTACCTTAGCCGTAATGATAAACCTGTTAGGCAATGTTTGGATGTCCTGTCCGGACATACGTAAAATTGAAAACAAAAAGATAAAAATAAATAGTTGTTTCATTAAGATAGAATTTAGTCAAAAATACAAAAAAAAATGAAAAATGATTAACATCAAGCATGCTTAGCTTACCGCGGCTTGACACTAATTACTTTGTAAACATTAATCATACCAAAAAAGCCGTCCTCTAAAGAACGGCTTTTATATTTATAGTGAAACTTGTGTTTAGTGCGCATTGTGGTGCAACAAACTTTCTTCGATGTAAGGATGATGTATCGGAATAATATGTTTGCGTTTAGCCATACTTTTAAAGGCAACAAACATAAACAGACCGATAAAGCCCAATAACATACCTATTTCATATAAACCAAATACGGGATGAATGTGTTCACCGACACCTTTAAAGGTATGAACCAACGGCGGGAAAACACTCATATAAACATCCAAAACAAAGCCTACCAAAATAGTAATGGCCATTGTCAGTAAGACTTTAGGATTTTTAGCCAGTTTATTAGGTAATAAAACAATGAAAGGTATAAAGAAATTGATAATGACATTTAATACAAACAAGGTTTCGGAAAAATGGAATCGTCTTAAGAAATAATGCTCCCCTTCTTCCGGAATATTACCATACCAAATTAACATATATTGGAAATACCAGGCATAGGCAAATAAAATAGAACCCATAAACAAATATTTGGAAAAATCATGCCAATGCGAAGAGTTCATGAAGGGGAAATAACCTTTTTTGTATAAAAAATACACGATTAATATTATTAAAGCAGAAGCATGAAAGAATCCGGAAATCAACTCTTTAATACTAAATAAGGTACTATACCAAAAGGGTTCTAAAGACATTAAATAATCGAAACCTGCAAAAATGAAAGTTAAGGCAAAAGCAAAAATATAAACTTTAGAAAAGAACCGGCTTTTTTCAAACCATGTTAAGGCACCGGCTTTATCGGCATCTTCTTTTTTAGAAAACTTACGTAAAAGCCCAATGGTTAAAAACCATACAATGAAGAAGATTAAAGTTCTGATAGCAAAGAAATTATCATTTAAATAAGGTTCTTTAATTTCCAACAATTCTTTATACTCAGGATATTTGGAAAAATCCGGAATATGTTTTTCGGGGGCTGCCCACGGGTAAACATACTTCAAACCGATTAGGACCAAAGCAAGCATAACGATAAATGCCGGTCCGAGATAACATGAAATACTTTCGGGAACACGCTTAAACGCAGCTGACCAACCGGCTTCGGCAATATATTGCAACGACATCCAGAAAGCTGCACCTAAGGCCAACAAAAGAAACATATAATTATTAAACAAAATATTGGTCCAAAATCTATGTGTATCAGCCATATAGGCCAAAATACCGGTAATCAACCCAATCAACATTAAAACAAAGCTGATGGTTTTTAATTTTTTAGAAAATATAAATCTTTTTTTCATTGTCTTAGGTTTAAATTATTTAACTTTAAAATTATTCTTGATATATAGAACAATTTTCCATCTGTCATCCGGTTTAATTTGCGAAGCATGTGACCCCATAATGGCGGATCCCATCGTAATAACATGGTAAATTTCGCCATCGGGTTTGGCTTGTATATAAGCTGCCGTTAAATTAGCAGGCATGGCTGGGTAAAGTTTTTTACCGTTTTTAACCAACTTTGTCAAATGACCATCGCCTTTACCGGTTTTACCATGGCAGATGGCACAATAAACATCGTATTTGGCTTTGCCCCTTTCTAAATTTTCTAAAGTCGGTTTAAAAGGATTCTTTAGCAATTTGCCGGCTTTGGTTTTATCACCAAATTTATCCTTAAAAGGATAAGGAATAATTTCTCTGGAAACAGTCCCTTCAACCGGTTTTTGCAAAGTTTTACCATCTTTGAAAACCGGATTTGGACTATAGGATTCATAGGCTTTGGAGTAATACATGTCAAAGTTCCCCATATAATCCCAATATGTTTTTTCTTGATGGTGATTACAGGAAGATAAGACAGCCGTCACCAATAATAATATTATATATTTTTTCATTTCAATTCGTTTTAACATTGTTATTAAACTTCATCTATTTTCTCCGCTCCGGTTTCTTCAAAAATCCGGCGTAATTTGGTTTCCATATCCGGTGTTAATTTAGATTTGTCGATCAATACAACCATTTTATCGTCATTGATACCCGGGTATGAAAACTCAGGATCTTTACCGGGATATAATTTGGCTTCAATAAAGAATGTAAATACCGTTGCCAAAACTGTAATTAATACTGTCCCGATAAACATTAAAACCGGAAAGGTTAAACTTAAATTAGGTTTTCCACCGATATTCAATGGATAATCAATAACAAACGTATAATACAAAGCAGCGAACACACTTGTTACCCCAAACAATCCGTAGAAAAAAGCCAATAATGGAATATTGGATTTTACATGAAATTTTTCTAACAATTCTTCTATTACAAAGGGTGTAATAATTTCTTCGACTGGTGCATTAGCTTCAATCAATTGATCGGCAGCTTGCAACAATTTATTGTCGTCACTATATACGGCTACTAGTTTACTCATCTTCTAAAAGTTTTTTAATTGCATGATATTGAATGTCCGTCGGTTTTAAATCTGTTTGACGCTTGGCTTGTTGTTTCAATTCGTTCATGGCCATCATCGGTATGAATCTAATGAACAGTAAAACGCCCACACCAAATAAACCGATGGTACCTAAATAAACCCATTTGTCAACAATGGTAGAGGCATAGTGGAACCAGTTTGCCGGTAAGAAATCTTCGGCAGCGGGCGGGACCACAATGTTGTATCGTTCTAACCACATACCAATATTGACACCAATGGTAATCCAGAAAATCCATGTTAAATTGCGACGAACTTTTTTAAACCAGAATAATTGTGGTAAAAAAGCATTAAAAATTAACATAAGCCAATAAGGCAAAGCATAATGACCTTTTAAATAGTTTTCATCAAAAACGTAAGCTTCGTATTGGTTGCCGGAATACCATGCAATGAATAACTCAATCAAATAAGCAGAGCCCATAATCAAACTCACAAAGGTGATGATACGTGCAATGGCATCGAAGTGGTCATCAGTTACATAATCTTGCAATTTGAATGCTTTACGGATTAATACCATTAAGGTTACCACCATACTAAAACCTGAGAATATAGCACCAACTACAAAGAAAGGCGGGAAGATCGTTTCGTGCCAGCCGGGCAAAATACCGGCAGCAAAATCCGTAGATACGATAGAGTGAACGGCGATAACCAAAGGCATGGCCAATCCGCCCAAAATAACCAAAGTATCTTCAAACTTACGCCATTTGTCCATAGAGCCTAACCACCCAAAACTCAACACGTTAAATATTTTTCGTTTAAGACCTTGCGAACGATCACGCACTGTTGCAAAATCAGGCAACATACCAATGTACCAGAAAATAGCGGAAGTGGTTAAATAAGTGGTAATGGCAAAAACATCCCATAGCAACGGCGAGTTAAAGTTTACCCACAAACCGCGTGAGTTAGGTCCGTAAGGGAAGATAAAAAATTCATCCCAAGGACGTCCAACGTGAATAGCAGGGAATAAACCGGCTGCCAAGACAGCAAAAACGGTCATGGCTTCGGCTGCACGGTTAATGGAAGTACGCCATTTTTGACGGAAAACCAATAAGAATATCGAAAAGGCTGTACCGGCATGACCGATACCAATCCACCAAACAAAGTTGATGATAGCCCAACCCCAAGGCACTTGGTTATTGTTTCCCCACATACCAATCCCTTTGGAGATGGTAAGCGGGACATAATAACCTAAACCGATAGACATTAAGACAAAAAATACAGCAAATGCTATCCACCACCACATCGGGGCTTTTTCTTCTTGCGATCTTAATATATCACGGGTAATATCTCCATAGGATTTATTCCCCAAAATTAATTCGCCTCTGACTTCTTTTTTATACATAATTGAATTTTTTTAGTAATTAAGCTTCAGTTTTGTGTTCTTCGTCCTTGTTTCTTACCTTGGTCATATAGGCGACACTCGGTAAAGTTTTTAATTCTTCTAACAAACCATAAGAACGTTCATCTTGGAACAATTTTATGATACGGGCATCCGGCATATTGGTATCACCAAACACAATAGCATTTGAAGGACAGGCTTGTTCACAAGCAACTTCAATTTCTCCGTCACGTAATTCACGACCTTCATCTTTAGCACGTAATTTTCCTTCTTGAATTCGTTGGATACACATGGTACATTTTTCCACTACCCCACGTTGTCTGACAACTACATCAGGGTTTAAGACCATACGTTTAACTTCGTCATTGAATAAATAATTGTAATCACCACCTTCTACAAAGTTAAACCAGTTAAAGCGTCGCACTTTATAAGGGCAGTTATTCATACAATAACGGGTACCGATACAACGGTTATAAGCCATGGCATTCAAACCTTCTTCGGTGTGTGGTGTAGCTGCTACCGGACAAACATTCTCACATGGGGCATTGTCACAGTGTTGACACATCACCGGTTGATGGAATACTTCCGGATTGTCCTCAACCTCAGAATATAATTTATCTTCTTTACTCGAATAATACCGGTCAATACGCAACCAGTGCATATTACGACGTCGGCGTACTTGTTCTTTACCGACTATGGCAATATTATTTTCAACTTGACAGGCTACGATACAGGCACTACAACCGGTACATTTGTTATAGTCGATTGCCAATCCCCAATGGTGTCCGGGATAATCTTCCGGATTGTAACCATGTTTGTACAAATTAACATGTTCTAATTTATCTTTGAAGAATACGTGTTTTTCGTTCCCTGCATGTTTATCTTTTTGCCAAGCGGCTAAAGTCGTTTCACGGGCAATATCTTCGGCACGTCCCTCCATGGTGTCATGGGTTTGGGTTTGTGCCAAAGGATAGGTTTTACCGGTTTTACTAATTTCAACCGGGATACCGCTGTATTGACGGTAACCATCTTTATCTACAACAAACCCGGCTGCATTGGCACCCCCAACTTGGTCGGCAACCGGACCTGCAGCGGTTCTGCCGTAACCTAAGGCAATACCGATAGTAGAATGATCCTGTCCGGGTTGAATTAAAACAGGTAGTTCTACTTCATAATCACCGGCTTTTACTTTTAAAACTTCCTCTTGGTGCCAGCCTTTGTCTTTGGCTGTAGCCGGTGAAACAGTAATATAATTGTCCCAAGTAGCTTTTGTAATTGGATCAGGCATTTCTTGCAACCAAGGATTGTTTGCCATCAATCCACTACCAATACCTACTTTTTGATACAAGGCTAATTGAATACCTTCAGGCTTTTTAAAGTCAACAATCTTAGCTTCGTTTTCTTTGACATATGCCGCATTAAATGAAGGATGTTCAGCCGTTACTTCGGCTTCATAAACCCCATCTTGTAAGGCTTTTGTCCAACCTGAAGTAAAATCGATAATACTTTCTGAAGTTTCTGCAACACTATCTTGTGTCACATTTTTATCATTATCTTGCCCGGCAGATTTTGCCGCTGCCAAAATATTATGAATCCAATTTTGTTTTAAGTAATCATAATAAGAACCAGACACACCGGCCCATTTCATAAAACTTTCTTGTGCTTGACGCGTATCCCATAATTTATGAATGGTAGGTTGTCCTAAACTAAAATAACCGGTAACAGGTTCTGCATCTGACCAAGATTCTAAAAAGTTATTATCGGGCAATACATATTGTACATGTTTACCGGTTTCGTCAATTTTATCTGAAAGAGAAATGCTCAAAGGCAGTTTTTCAATCAATTTAGCTTTTTTCTCAGCTTTTGGACATGTATAAACCGGATTTGTATGATAGAAAATAACAGCACCTGCTTGGCCGTTTTTCATATCCATAAAAGCTTGTTTTACTTGTGCATCACGACCTTGTCTTAGCAAAGTTTCGCGACTAAAGTCTATGGTTGTACTGTAATTGCCCAACATATTATTGATGCTGTTGACAATGACTTGAATATTTTTATCATTGGTTCCTGAAACAACCAATGAAGCACCTTTATTGGCTACCAAATCATTAGCCAATTTTGTTACATCAATTTCACAAGGCAATTCTTTTATCTTATCATGGCCTGTTTTTTCGGCAATGGCATTGTGCAATTTGATAAGAAGTTTTTTCTCTTGTGCCGGTTTAATGTACTGACGGTAATCGGCATTACTACCGGTTAAACTCATTAAACTTTCAAATTGGTAATGACGGGATATTTCGGTTTGTCCGTTAGTCAAATCGCGTGTTTTGGCATAATCGGCAGCATATTGAACCGGTGACAACCACGTTCCTAAAAAGTCTGCATTAAATCCGGCTATTACTTTGGCTTTATCAAAATGATAACTGGGGATGCCGGCTTTGCCAAAAGTGGCTTCGTTGGCATCAATTATGGCGGCATATGAAACCGGGTCCATATAGACCACTTCTGCCGTAGGGTATTTTGCTTTAAAATCGGCCAATATTTTTTTGAAAGTCGGGCTCACAATAGTTTGAGCGATGATATAGATTTTTTGACCGGCTGCAGCCACTTCACCCAGTTTTTTGGTTATTTCGGCATCAGCTTTTTCCCAAGAAATCTTTTTACCTTTCTTAACGGGGTGTTGTAAACGGGCTGTATCATACAAATCTAAAATGGCAGCTTGCATTCGCGCATTGGTTCCGCCTTGTGTAATTTTAGATAATTTGTTTCCTTCAATTTTAATAGGACGTCCGTCTCTTACCTTTACTACCACACTGGCATAATCATCGGCATTTAACAAGGTTGTCGCATAATGACTGGCAACACCGGGGGTAACCGTTTCCGGACGTTGTAAAAAAGGAATGGCTTTACGTACCGGTTGTTGACAACTGGTAGCCGCCACGGCATAAGCTGTTGAAAAACCTAATAATTTAAGAAAATCTCTTCGGTTTGCAACGTATTTGTTCTTTATTTCGTCTTTAGAAAGACCATCGGTCGGAAATTCTATTGAGGGCTCAATAGCTTCATTTTTTTTGACGCTTTCCAGTTCTTCTAAACTTCTCCAATATTTTTTCATCTGTATAAGTTTTATACCTTAGTTTATATTAATAGTGACAAGATGAACAATCGGCACCGCCAATTTTGTCAACTGTTATTTTATCTATCCCTTGTTTTTCTTTCATTTCCTTAAACTTGTAATGTTTGTAATAAGGATTTGAGGTGTCAATACCGCGTTTGCGGTGGCAATTTAAACAAAAATCGCCCATGGCCAATTCTTTATATTCAACCACACGGTTCATTTTTTCAACAGGTCCATGGCATTCTTGACATTTTACTTTTCCGGCTTGCACATGTTGTGAATGGTTAAAGTAAACATGATCAGGTAAATTGTGAACTTTTACCCATTGAACCGGTTTACCGGGTTTATCATATTGACCGGTTTTAGGGTTGTAACCTAAATGTTTATATATTTTGGCAATTTCTTTAGTGCCAGAAACACTTCCTTTATGAACTTGATTATGACAGTTCATACAAACATTTAAACTGGGAATCCCGGCATGACGACTGGTACGGGCATCGACATGACAGTATTCGCAATCGATTCCGTTTTGTGTAACATGTACCTTATGTGAAAACCAAATCGGTTGTACCGGCGCATAACCGTGTTGACGTCCTAAGGCACGCGCTTCAACATAAGTTATTTTAGCAATATATCCCAATGATAATAAGGCAACTAACATCATTAATTTAGGTGCTTTACAATTTTTTCGTCTCCCTAAAATTGTCGCCAAGATAAATACAACTAATGAAATGATAAAAGGAAGGGTATTATTTCCCGGTCCTATCCCCTTAAATTCCGGGTCGATCTTATCATACGGCCTTTGATCAGCTTCATCAGCCTGCTTATTTTCAAGCTTTTGTTCCTTTGCTTGAGCTGTGGCAGTTGCCGCTGCTGCTTGGGTTAATACCGAACCGGCTATAGGCACAGCCGTTACTTGATGACTCATTGTTTGCCCACCGGCAAAGGCCGAAATAGACAAAAACAGGAGCATAATCAATCCGGCTTTTTTTACCGAACTGATTCCCGAAAACATCATTCTTTTTTTCATAAGAGTTACAATTATATTAATTTTTCCTTAACATTTTTTTTACAATGCCAAAGATATAGAAAAAATGACATTTTAACATAAAGCTATTATATTTAGAACAATTCTAAATAGGAAAAATCATTTAAACAATTATCAAATTATTTACTTAAATTTGCTTTAAATTAATAAAAAACCCATGAAAAAAGCACTAAAAATTGTCTTAAGCAGCTTAATCGTTATAATTGTTACATTAGCAGTTGTCCCCTATTTTTTTAAAAAAGACATCGAAAAATTCATCAAAAATGAAATTAATCAAAACTTAAATGCCAGCTTGGATTATGATCAATTGGATTTATCCTTTTTTCGTGATTTTCCTAACCTGAATGTGATGGTTTCCAATTTTAGAATAGATGGAAAAGGTGATTTTAAAGATGTCAGATTGGCCCATATCGACCAGTTCAAAATGAGCTTGGATGCCAAACGTTTATTATTTAAAAAAGATATTGAAATTAAAAAAATAGGTTTGGAAGGTGCCGACTTTAAAATTAAAGTATTAAAAAACGGAAAAGCAAATTATGATATTGTAAAAACCGATACCACCCATGCAACTAAAGAAGAAGCATCATCTTATGCCGTTAAACTCAAAAATTATGCAATTGCACATGCCAATTTGGACTATGATGATGAAAGCATGAATATGCATTTAAAAATCAGGAATTTAAATCAAACAGGTGAAGGCATTTTTACCGATAAGGCCTATATCTTAAAAAATAAAAGTCAAATCGACACGCTTGATGTCAAATATGATGGCATTCATTACTTAAACCAAGTCCGGGCAAAGGCCGATGCACAAGTCAATATAGAAGATGAATTTAATAAATATCATATAAAAAATGCTCATTTGTCTCTAAATGAATTGCCTTTAGAATTGGATATGATGTTGACTTTAAAAGATGATGATACTAACATGGATATCAAATACCAAACAACCGGCAGTCAACTAAAAAATTTATTATCATTGGTCCCCAAAGCTTATATGCCCGATTTTAAAGGATTAAAAACCAATGGTGTGGCCAGCATCAAGGGATATGTTAAAGGGACTTATAACGACAAAAATTTTCCGGCATTTGGAACAGAATTTACTATCAAACAAGGTTATATAAAATACCCTGATTTACCACAAGCTGTTCAAAATATTAATGTCGTTGGCGCAGTTAATTTTCCCGGCGGAAAAGACCTTGATTTAACCACGGTCAGCCTGCCTAAAATTAATTTTGCCATAGCCGGCAATGACGCAAAAGGCTATTTATATTTAAAGCACTTGATGACTGACCCTGAAATTAAAACAGCCTTTCGGTCTGCAATGGATCTAAGTCATATTAAACAAGCCGTTTATTTGCCGCAAATAAAAAAATTAAAGGGTATTCTAAAAGCGGATATTAATTTAGATGGTCATGTTTCAGCTATTGAAAAACAAGCCTTTGAGCAATTTAAAGCCAAGGGTTATTTCGATTTAACAGGTTTTGATTTGGCTGCAAAAGATATGCCTTACCCGGTCAAAATAAATAATGCACAGGTAGATATTACCCCACAAGCCTTAAAGCTTAACCGGTTTAACAGCCAAATCGGGCAAAGCGATTTTGACATAAAAGGAGAAATTACCAATTATATCAGTTATTTTTTGAAAAAGGATGAAGTTTTAAAAGCTCAAGCCGACTTGCATTCCAATTATATTAACATGAATGAATTTATGACGGCAGACAGCCAAGACACACAAAACGCTTCTCAAGACAGTCTCATTCGTATACCCAAAAACATAGCTGTCATTTTTAAAGCCGATGCTGACAAAGTCCGGTACAAAAATTTAATTTTAAATAAATTAAAAGGTGAAGTAAAGGTCGATAAACAAAAAGCCGAATTGTCCAGTATTTGGTCTAAAGCTTTTGGTGGCCAATTAAAAATAGCCGGCGTTTATGACACCTCAAAACCAGATGTTGAAACAGCTTTAAAGTTGGTAATGGACCAAGTAGTCATTAATCAAACCGCAGAAAAGTTAACTTTATTTAAAACTTATGCACCCATACTAAAAAAGATAAGCGGGCAATTATTTTCGGATATGCAGATGAAAGTAGCTCTGGACAACCAGATGAATCCGGAATTGCAAACTCTGGAGGCAAAAGGCTTATTCAAAACCGGAAATATTAGTGTCGCAGGCATAGATGTCGTGAAAAAAGTAAGCGAATTGTTAAAAATAAAAGGCTTGGACCAAGCGACAGTCGATCAAATCAAAGCACAATTTGAAATTGACCATGGCAATATGCAAGTTAAACCTTTTCATTTTAAAATAAACGGTATAAAGTCCGGGTTGCAGGGGCGTGTGGGTTTGGATCAAACTATCGATTTTGTATGGCGTTTAGAGGTCCCCCGCAAAATGTTGGGAGGCAAAGCCAATCAGATTTTAGGTAATTTAATCGGCAAAGTCAATTTTTTAGGCTTAAAAAGCAACTTGGGCGATATTATTCCACTAAGGTTTAAAATAAAAGGAAATTATAAGCAACCCAAAATTATACCTGTTATCGGAAATGTTCAAGGGGACAATGCGCAAGACCTTGTTACACAAGCAGTTAATCAAAAAATAGATGAAAGTGTTGCCGTAGCCAAAGAAAAAGCGACAGAAGCAGCCCGTCAAAAAGCAGCTGATATTTTAAAACAAGCTGAAATTGAAGCAGAGAAACTTAAAACGGCGGCTAAAAAAGCCGGCGATAAAATCAGAAGTGAAGCCCAAAAACAAGCAGAAAAATTGATAAAAGAAGCCGGTAATGATCCATTTAAAAAGTTAGCAGCCCAAGCTTTGGCCAAAAAAATAGTCCAACAAGCCGACAAAAAAGCCCAAATATTGGAAACTGAAGCAGCCAATAAAGCTGCCTTAATTATGAAAAATGCGGAAGAAAAGGCCAAACAATTGGTGCCTTAATCGGTTTTAACTGTATTCTATTAAAAAGCCGGCTGCCTCAATTAAAGCAGCCGGTTTTATTTATTTTTGGGTAATGACAAAATTAAGTGGAATAAAAACACCTACTTTTAAACCCAGATCAAAGTAATCTGTCGGTGTAAATAAAAAAGCAAAGACATTTCCAATTTTGCTGATTTTAAAATTAAATCCCGATTGAATGTATAAATTCTCATTGTTAAAATTATATTCTTCTGCAACAACCCACGATACAGGAAGTTTTTTATCAAACCCGATAAACCAATATTCATTAAAATTATACAAGGCATTGACCGCTGCTGTATAACCTAAAGATGTATAATATTTCTTTTTAAAAAGCGCCCCCAACTCTGCATGCAATAAAGTTTTGTTGGCTACATGGCCTTCAAAATCATAAATAACAAGCGGATTGACCCGCACACCTGCTATCAAACGGAATTTTTCCGGTTGGCTTTCCTTTTGTTGTCCTAATACAGTTGATAGGCTCATCAACATAAAACCCAATAAAGCAATTAATTTTAATTTTGTTTTCATTATATGTTATTTTTAGTTTAATTGATTAATCATCATCTCCGGTTTCAGATTTTTCTATATCCGAAAGCAAATAATAAGCATTATTCAAAACTATTTTTGCCCCTTTAGGCAAGGAATCTATTAATTGAATAGCCACATATTTTTGATCTTTTTCACCCGGAAGTACTTCAATCATTTTAAAATTTGTTTGCTTATTAAATGACTTTACCGGATTAGTGGCAAAGATAAAAAATTTAGTCCCTTTTTTTACTATCGCATCATGCGGTACAGCCGTCACATAAGCATTGTCTTTATGCAAATGTCCGGTCAAATACATGCCGGGTATAAGCCCTTTGACCGGATGTGTTAAATGGGCATGTACCGGAATAGAACGGGTTTCGGGTTCAAACTCCTTCCCTATGGCAAATACTTTTGCTGTATATTCTTTTTCCGGACGGTTAGCTAAGGTAAAATGAATAAGTTGACCTTTGTTCACTAAATCTGCATCCTTTTCATAAATTTTAAAATCCGGATGAATGGCATTATTGTTCACAATTTCAAAAATAGGCTCTTTAGGGTTAACAAACGCGCCAATTTTACCCTTAATTTGCGTTATATAACCATTTATGGGTGCAATTAAAAAGATTTCAGACGAAATTTGACCTTTTTTTACTTTTTCAGGCGATAAATGCAAGAGCTTTAATTGCGTAGCTAAAGCTTTGACCCTTGATTTTGCCATTAAATAATCAGCTTGTGCTTTTTGAAAAACTTTGCCTGACCCGGCTTGCTGATTATATAGTTTTTTTTGGCGTTCATAATCAGCTTTTAAATAGTCTAAACCTTGTGCTTCTTGGGCATAATCTTCTTGCAACTTTATATAATTGGGATGTGTCAATACGGCTAAAACTTGTCCCTTTCTAACTTTGTCACCCTGAAAAACATTAATTTTTTTAATATTTCCCCCAATAACTGCAGATACTGCTGCTTGCTCAGAAGGCGGCACTACCATTTCTCCGTTTATTTTAATGGTACTGGATAAATTCCGTTTAGGTAATGTATCAATTTTTAAATTTAAAACAGTCATTTGCCGACGGCTTAAACTAACTTCGGCAGGTGTGCTTTCTTCTTGTTCCGAGGGTTCTTCACTTGTTTTTTGTTTCTCTGTTTGACAAGAGATAATTGCAAAGAGAAAGATAAAGGATAATATGTATTTTTTCATAGGTTTAAATATTAAGATTTTGATAAATAATTTAGTTGAATAACAATTTGCTGATAATCAAGCTCTTTTTTTAAATAAGCTAATTTTATTTTTATAGCAGACTGAATGTTTTGAATAAATTGAATATAATCTATATCACCCAGCAAGTAGGCTGCATAAACCTTTTCAATTTGTTCATCGGCCAAAGGGATTGCTTCTGTTTCGTAATAATGCAAAATACGTAACATACTGGCTTTTTTAGTCAATAGCTGCCTGTAAAAAGTTTGTGTTTGCCTTATTTTTTTAGACATTTCGGCTTCAGCGATTTGATAAGACATTTTAGCCGCTTTGACTTTAGATTTTACAGACCATATATTTAGCGGCAAAGACATTCCGACCTTCCAAGCTTTAAAACCCGGCACCCCATCAATGCTTTGCTTTTTAAAACCAAGGTTAAACTTTGGCAACCACTGTTTTTTAAGCGTTTTCCATTTTTCTTCGGCCAACTTAACCTCGGCTTGATAAGTTCGTACAAGTAATCCGTTTTTAATATCTTCAGACATAAAATTAAAATTTGACTGTTTTTTTTCCGGAAGTTTCAACTTGATAGCTTCAATTTTTTTAAAGCCCAAATACTGATTTAGGAAATACAAACTTGTTTTGAAATAAGCATCTGCTTCTTGTTGTTTAATCTTGAATGTACGGTATTGTGACAAGGCAGATAAATAAGCAATTTTGGCTGTTTCTCCTGTTTTAAACTTCAATTGGGCAACTTTTACAAAATTATGATACAGAGTATCTATATTTTTATAAAGTTCAAATCTTTGCTGGGCATAATAAGCCGTATACCATGCTATGCTAACTTCTTTAATGAGTTGCGCTTTTGTCAAATCAGCTTTAATTTTAGCTTTTTCCATACCGGCTTTCCATAATTTTTTTTGGGCATTTATTTGCAATAAAGCTATGCCGGATTGGTTAAATCCTAAATTATTTTGCACCCCAACATTCTGTGGGCTAACTTCTTCCTGACCGGTAAACACCTCTGTTTCACCTATATCAAAAATTGTATTTTTCAAAACTCTTTGTCGTTTTATTTCCAATTCTGCCGCTTTAATAGAGGGATATTTTTTTATAGCAATCTCTATGGCTGTTTGATCATCCAATGTCGTTGGTTGCTGTTGCGCTATTACTTTGTTAACCGGCCATAAAAAAAATAAGAAAAACAATCCAACCGCCAATTTAATCGGACTAAATTTATTTTTCCATGAAAAACCGGTCTCAACAAGCTTATACAAAACAGGTAGTACAATCAAAGTTAAAATGGTCGAAGTAATCATACCACCAATTACGACAGTTGCTAACGGGCGTTGCACTTCGGCACCGGCCGAATTTGAAATAGCCATAGGCAGAAAACCTAAAATATCAGTAGAAGCAGTTAGAAAAATAGGCCGTAAACGCCTGACAGCTCCTTTCTTAATAAGTTCATCGATATTTTTTATGCCTTTTTGTTTCAATTCATTAAAGCTGCTAATTAAAACTAAGCCGTTTAATACTGCTACACCAAATAAAACGATAAAACCGACGCCTGCCGAAATACTAAAAGGCATATCCCGTAGATAAAGAGCTAAAATGCCACCCACAGCAGCAAAAGGAACGGCCAAATAAATCATAAGCGTTTGTTTGAACGACTTTACTGCAAAAAAGACCAAAATAAAAATGAGTGCCAATGCCAAAGGTACAACCAAAGATAATCGTTTGGTCGCCCGTTGCAAATTTTCAAAAGCCCCACCGTAGCGCACATAATATCCAGCCGGCAAATCCAAGTTTTTATCTAATAACTTTTGAATCTCATCAACTAACGATTTCACATCTCTATCCCGTACATTTACACCGACGTAAGTACGTCTGTTGGTATTTTCGCGGCCTATTTGCATCGGTCCCGGCCGGTAACTTATGTCTGCCACTGTTTTTAAAGGAATCTGTTGTCCACCCGGCAAATTAACATAAAGATTTTTTAGGTCTTCTATACTTTTACGGTGTTGTTTATCTAATCGCACCACCAGATCAAACATGCGTTCGCCTTCATAAATCTGTCCGGCAGTTTGTCCACTAAAAGCAGTAGCAATAATTTTATTTAAATCTTTTATTTGTAAATTATATTGTCCTAATTTTTGCCGGTTATAATGTACGGTTATTTGGGGCAGTCCGCGCGTTGCTTCCACTTTAATTCCGCCTACCCCATTTATACCGGCTACTAATTTTGCAATTTCTTGGGCTTTATCTGCCAAGACATTTAAATCGTCACCGTAGAGTTTAATGGCAATATCTTCTCTAACACCGGTTAACAACTCATTAAAACGCATTTCTATAGGTTGGGTAAATTCAAAATTTATTCCCGGAAATACGCTGATGACTTTTTCTATTTTTTCTATAAGTTCTTGTTTTGTCTTAGCTTTTTTCCATTGACTTTTGGGTTTTAAAATCACAAAAACATCAGCTATATCCATGGGCATAGGGTCCATGGGAATATTGGCTACGCCCACCCGGCTTTGAATACTTTCAATTTCATCCGAAAAATTATCAAGGACAGCTTTCTCTATTTTAGTTGTGTTTTCCATAACTTCCGATAAAGCGGTTCCGGGCTTATAAAACTCTTGAAAGGCAAAATCGCCTTCATCTAACTTTGGGATAAATTCTGCGCCCATCTGTGTAAATAAATAACCGCCCAATAACAGCAGTGCTAGAGCAAAACCTAAAACAGCGCGTGTATGACGTAAAGCCCAATCCAAGACTGGCAAATAAAAATTTTCAAGTTTTTCTATTATTTTTTCGCCCCAAGATTTGTTAGCATTTTTGGGTGGTTGAAGTAGTAAAGCTGCCATCATGGGGACATATGTCAAACTTAAAAGCATCACACCGATAATGGCAAATCCAAATGTCATAGCCATTGGAATAAACATTTTTCCCTCTACTCCTTGTAAAGCCAAAACAGGAATAAATACAATTAAAATGATAAGTTGACCAAAAAAAGCCGAATTCATCATTTTACTGGCTGATTTAAAGGCGATTTCATCCCGGTCTTTAGCAGCCAATTTCTTTCCTATATATTTATTAGTATATAAATAAAATATCATGGCTTCAACAATAATAACTGCACCGTCGACTAAAATACCAAAATCCAAAGCGCCCATACTCATCAAGTTTGCCCACACACCAAAAATTTTCATCATAATAAACGAAAATAAAAGGGCTAATGGAATAACCGATGCGACAATTAACCCGCCTCTGACATTGCCCAAAAATAAAACCAATACTAAAATGACGATTATAGCACCTAATAATAAATTTTCGGCAACGGTTGAAGTGGTGTTTTTAATTAATTTACTGCGATCTAAGAAAGGTTTTATTTTTATGCCTGCCGGTAAAGATTTCTGAATTTGAGCCACACGTTTTTTGACATTTTTAATGACTTCATTAGAGTTAGCCCCTTTAAGCATCATGACAATGCCGCCAACCGCTTCACCTTTACCGTTTTTGGTAAAGGCGCCATATCGTAAGAAGTTACCATACTGCACTTTCGCAACATCGCGAATAAAAATGGGCTGTCCATTAATATTTTTTACCAGAGTATTTTTAATATCATCCAGCGAACGCATCAAGCCTTCACCGCGAATAAAGTTAGCTTGATGATTTTTTTCGATATAAGCACCACCAACATTTTGATTATTATCCTTCAAGGCTTTATAAATATCGTTGATAGTCAGCCCCATACTTTTAAGTTTGTCCGGATTAACCGCCACTTCATATTGCTTACCACGACCGCCAAAAGAATTTACTTCGACCACGCCCGGCAACATGGCCATTTGCCGCTTTATAATCCAATCTTGTATGGTACGAAGTTCCATATCATCATATTTATCTTCATAGCCGGGTGCTACTTCCAAAGTATATTGATATATTTCACCCAAACCTGTACTGACCGGTGCCATAAAAGGGCTACCAAAGCCTTCCGGTATTTTTTCTTTAGCTTCGGCTAAGGCTTCATTCACCAGCTGCCGGGGTAAATAAGTACCGGCGCTTTCTTTAAAAACTATGGTTACGACTGAAAGTCCAAAACGGGAAACACTTCTGATTTCGGTAACATCCGGCAAATTAGCGACCGCTAATTCTACCGGGTAGGTAACAAATTGTTCGATATCTTCCGTTCCCAAATTTGGGGCGGTAGTAATAACCAAAACTTGATTGTTGGTTATATCTGGCAAGGCATCGACCGGTACTTTGGTCATGGCAAAAAATCCGCCAATAATCAAAGCAATGGTCAATAAACCTATAATGGGTTTGTTTTTGATTGAAAAGTTTATAATATTGTTAATCATAAGGTTTAAATTTTGATATAGTGATGTTGTGCCGTATAAAATTATTTATGCGACAATGGGCTTATTGAAAATAATTACTTAAAAAGTGAAGAAACTACATCAAAGGGGAGCCACGAATAGGCAGTTGCTTTAACAACTTTTCGTGAAACAGATTTTGGACAAAATGAAAAGTATACTTATAATCCGTTGAAAAATCTACTTGAAAATCGAGATATTTGGCTAAAAAATAATGGAACGAATCGGGATTTTCTTTTTGTATTTTAACTTTTACAGATTGTTTAACAGTCGTTAAATGGTTGAGGCTATGGCAATGAAATGCACTGTGTTCATTTGCATGATGAGCAAACTCATTATAGTGATGATCATGCGGCCATGCTGCATGGAGAATAAAACTTAATCCAAGCAGTATAATTAAAGCGTTTTTATGAAATAATTTTTGTAGCCGCACTTATTTGTTTTTAGTAAGACAAAGATAAAACATTTGGGATGCAACCGAGTTGCAAAGAAATGAAGAAAAAAATTATTTTTGACAAGAAGGACAAACGCCTTTGACAATAAAATTAGCACTTTCATAAGTAAAACCATCGGGTAAATCGGGTTGTGGGATAGGTTTTTCTTTTAGACAATAGGTTTTTTGACATATTTTACACACAAAATGCAAATGCAATTGTTCGGGACGGCAGGTACAATCTTCGTCACATAATGCATACCGTATGGACCCGCTTCCGTCGTCAATGGAATGGATTAATTGATGCGCTTCAAAGGTTTTTAGCGTCCGGTATAAAGTTGCCTTATCTACCTTGTCAAATTTACTTTCTAGTTCAGACAAACTTAAAGCCGTTTCCTCTTGTGTTAACATCCTATACACCAATTGACGCATAGGTGTCGGCTTAATATTTTTCAACAAAAGTTTCTCCTCTATTTTAGGCTCCATATCAACCGGTTTAATGTTTTACAAAGGTAAGATTTAAACCCAATCCATTGCAAGACGTGGCCAAATATAAAAAAATGTATATTTGTTAACCCAAAACCATAAAAAATTTTCTATGACAAGATCATCAACCACGCCATCTATCCGGTTTTATGAAGCCTTAATGCCGATAATTTTTCTTGTGCTTATATTAAGTTTTAATGTGTTGGTTGTTTTCGGTGACGAGGCGACTTCCGGTCCTAACCAGTTTGCCTTATTATTAGCCGGGGCCGTCGCTGCCATAATAGGTTTTAAACACAATATTTCATACGAGACAATGCTACAAAAGGTAGCCAAAAATATTGAATCGACCAGTGGCGCCATTCTTATTTTATTGTTTGTAGGTGCCCTAACCGGCACTTGGCTTATCAGTGGTATTATTCCGACAATGGTTTATTATGGTTTAAAACTTTTAAATCCAACGGTATTTTTAGCTTCCTCATTAATAATTACAGCATTGGTATCTTTAATTATTGGTAGCTCATGGAGCACTACTGCTACGGTTGGCATAGCGTTGATTGGTATTGGTAAAGCCTTGGGGTTTCCGCCCCCTATGGTGGCAGGTGCTGTAATTTCAGGGGCTTATTTCGGCGATAAAATGTCTCCGCTTTCCGACACGACCAATTTAGCTTCAGCCGTTGCAGGCGTTGACCTTTACCGGCATGTCCGGTATATGATGTATACAACCATTCCGACCATCAGCATTGCCCTTATCATTTTTATTATTTTAGGATTATCCCATACTGGTAACGACATACATAACACCCAGGCACTTTTAGCCGATATAAAAACTTCATTTTTTATTCACCCGGCTTTACTTATTGTTCCGGCCACCGTTATTTTTCTAATTATTAAAAAAACACCACCTTTGGTGGCTTTATTAGCCGGTGTTTTGCTTGGCGGATTAGCAGCTTTATTTTTCCAAAAAAACCTTTTATTGAATTTGCTTGAACCAAATCAGCCTTATTATACAGGCGCTTATAAAAATATTATGAAAGCTGTGGTTTGGGATTTTAACATTAAAACGGCCAACCCCATATTAAATGAGCTGTTTTCTTCAGGCGGAATGAAAGGCATGCTCAGCACCATTTGGCTGATTATCAGCGCTATGTTTTTTGGAGGCATTATGGAAGCGATCGGTGCCTTAAAAAAAATCAGCGAAACATTGTTAGCTAAATTCAAAGGTACTTTTGGGCTTTTTGCCAGTACGGATTTATCGTGTATTGTATTTAATGCCACTGCATCAGACCAATATTTAGCCATTGTGGTACCCGGCAAAATGTATAAACAAGCGTTTGACGATGCCGGTTTAGCCCCCGAAAATTTAAGTCGAACCTTAGAAGACGCCGGCACGGTAACCTCCGTATTGGTACCCTGGAATACCGGTGGGGCTTACAATGCCAAAGTCTTGGGGGTCCCCACAGAAAGTTATGTGATTTATGCCGTTTTTAACTGGTTAAGTCCGGTAATGACTTTAATTTTTGCCTACTTTAAAATAAAAATAAAACGGCGGGAAAATGATGAATTAAAGAAAATAATTTAATTTATTTTAAAATTTTCCAAGGCTTTTTGGGCTGTCCATCTACCCACTTTGTAAATTTTTTCGGCTTTTAAAAAATCTAAAGTCCCGGCCAATTTATGCGGGATATTGATTAACAAATCCGGCGGATATTGATGTATAATCCGGTTTGAATTTTGTGCAATCATTAAATGAAGAGAACGGTCAATTATGTCAGTATATCCCGGCAAGTCATCAGCATTTTTAACGAATGGTTTATCAGTAAAATTGAGATATTTTCTTATATACGCTTGGATTTTGCGTAGCTTTTTAAGGTATTCGTCTTCTGCCTGCGGATCGCCTTGCATTATTTTTTGCTGCTCGGGCGTTAAATCAATGTCAGCATTGGCACACACTGCCACTATGGGAAAACCGTTTTCGGGCAATTTATTAATTGGAATATTGTTAACCAAACCGCCATCAACCAACATTTTATCTTGTGTCAACACGGGTGTAAAAACCGTTGGGATGGAAATGGAAGCTCGAATGGCTAAAATTAAATCTCCTGACGAAAAGGTTATTTCTTGATTATGATTTAAATCCGTCGCTACCGCTTTATAAGGTATGGGCAAATCTTCAATGCTTTTTATCGCCAACATTTGGTTAATTTTTCGCATAATTTTTTCGCCTTTGATTAAGCCCGGTAAACGTAATGAAAAATCGAGCATACGAATGACCTCCCGTATATCCGCATTGATTAACCATTGTTTGTAGGCTTCCATAGCTTGTCCGGCAAAAACGCCAGCAACTAAAGCTCCCATAGATGTGCCGGTAACCGCTTTTATTACATAGCCGTGTTCTTCTAAAACCTCAATAATACCGATATGGGCAATACCGCGTGCCCCACCTCCTGATAGAACTAAATTAATGGGTTTAGACATATAAATGTTTTAAATGTTTTGCTGTAACCATTGCCGGAAATCTTTTAAACAATCATAACTGACTTCATGTCCCATTGGGTATTCTTTATAAGTATGACTTATTTGTCGTTCAGTTAAATAAACCGGTGTTTTTCGTGCCCAGTCTATAGGAATAACATCATCATATAAGCCATGGGAAACAAAAAAATTCAGTTTTTTATATTTTTCCACATCATCTTTTAAGGGCATGATATCTTCATTGATATAGCCACTCAAGGAAACGACATTTTTAATTTTTTCGGGGTAATTTAAAGCCAGAGCATTACTTAAAACAGCCCCTTGACTAAAACCTAAGAGGTTAAAATCACCGGATTTAATGTGATATTTATCTTTTAAAAAATCGATAAAAACCGAAAGTTCTTTTAAAACATCTTGCGCCTTCTGATTATCTGATATTTTTTCGTTTTGCGCATTTATATATATGGGATACCAGGCATATCCACCAAAGTCTAATGAAATTGGGGCACGAGCACTGATAATTAATAAATCATCCGGCAATTGGTCTGCAAAAGAAAACAAATCGGCTTCATTGCTGCCAAAGCCATGCAGCATTAAAAGCGCTTTGGGATTTTCGGTATAGTTATGAGGCTTTTTTAGCAGATATTTAAACATTTTTATTTGTTTTAAAACCTCTTTCTATCAGCCATTTATCCATAATACGAATAAATTCTTGGGGATGTTCCATCATGGGGGCATGGCCACATTTGTCTATCCAATATAAATCGGCATCAGGTAATAGTTTTTTAAAATCTTCCGCTACTTCAGGCGGTGTTACTTTGTCATCCCGTCCCCAAATAAGACAAGTTGGCACATGTATATGAGGTAAATCTTTGGCCATGTTATGACGTATAGCACTTTTGGCTAAAGCCAAGGTACGGATCACCTTCATACGATTATTGACTGCCTCAAAAACCTCATCTACTAATTCTTTAGTGGCGACTTTTGGATTGTGAAAAACTTCTTGGGCTTTTTGTTTGATATAATTATAATTTTTTCGTTTAGGATACGAGTCGCCCATGCTTTTTTCATATAACCCACTGCTTCCTGTCAAAATTAATGCTGAAACTTTTTCCGGATGTTTATTGGTAAAATATAAAGCTACATGACCCCCGAGTGAGTTTCCTAATAATATAGCTTTATCTATTTGCTTGTAAGCTAAAAAATCTTGAAGAAAACCAGCAAAGCCCTTCACACTTGTTTTTAATAGTGGAAAAGTATAAATGGGTAATTCGGGCATTAGTACCCTGAAATCTTTAGAAAAATAATCGATAACCTGATCAAAATTACTGAGACCGCCCATAATACCGTGAAGAATAACCAAAGGTATACCTTCACCCTTTTCTATGTATTTAAAACCCTTTTCTTCTTTTATATGTTGTTCTGGCATTTTCCCTGATTTATTAAACAAAAATACAATTATTTTTTATAAATTTAAATTCTAAATCGGGACTATGACTTATCTTAAATTTTTGAAACTTGATTATCTGAAATTCAAACGCTCACCAAATTTTTCAAAAAAACTTATTCTTAAAATTCTGACCATCATAGGCTATTTATTTTTTGCCTTTTATATGATTATGCTATCCTTTCTGCTGTTTTATGTAATAAAGGAAAAAACGCCAAATGCAGATATATTCCAAAAAGCACACACTTATCTTTTTATTTACTTTTTCATCGTGTTTTACACCATGATGTATCTGAGTTTCGATTCTATACAAGTCAAACCCTTTATGATTTTACCCATAAAAAAACGGCAAATCATTTGGCATCAACTGGTTAAAATTATTTTACATCCGGTTAATCTGGTTTTTAGTTTAATGTTGCTTACTTTTATGATTTTAAACTATCGTCATGCACATTACAGCTTAAGTGGTTTACTGGCTTGGTTCTTTTCTATTTTACTGATAAGTTTTGTAATGGAATTGATTTTATTTTTCAGTAGTCGCAACAATTTGTTAAACGGCATAATGGGATTGTTTGTTTTTGTAATTATCTATAAGATGAAATGGCTAAGCCAACATTTAAATTTCATTGGAGATTTCTTTTATAGCATATATACCAAGCCCTATTTAATTATTTCACCAATAATTCTGTTTACCATTACTCTTCTGTTTTTATATTACTATATTTCTAAACGTTTTTATTTAGACGATGCCATTAAACAACCCAAAAAGAAAAAAATAAGGTCTTTAAATTTGAATTGGACCAACAAATATGGTTTGATGGGTAGCTTTTTGCAAAACGACATCAGACTAATTTTGCGCAATGCCCGTCCCCGGCAATCTTTAATTGGTTTTGTTATATTTTATATTTTGACTTTCTTTCTTTACAGTGGGCATGCTCAGCAGTTGCATCAAAATGAATTTAATCAAATTCTGTTTTTATTTATGCTCACCGGCTACTTTTTAATACAATTCGGCAATTTTGTTCCGGCATGGGACAGTGAATATTACCCTTTATTAATGACGCAAAGTATTAGCTACCGGCAGTACCTTGAAGCAAAATGGTGGCTTATGGCTATCTCTGTCATTATTACACTTATATTAACACTTCCATTTTTATTATTGGGCTGGAAAGTTTATATTTTGATATTCGCTTTGGCCATTTTTAATATTGGTGTTAATTTGCCTATTAGCCTGCTGGCAGGTGCATATCGCCAAACACCCCTTAAATTAAACCAAAAGGTAAAGGCCTTTCAAAATACAGAAAGTTTTAACTTTAAAATTTATGTTTTTGCAATGCTAAAATTATTCATACCTATTATTCTTATTCTTATTATAGAAAAATACGCCGGATTTCAGTATGCCGTACTCTTCCTTTTGGTTATGGGTTTAATGGGGATATTGACAAAAAACTGGTTGCTGGAGCGGCTAACAAAACTTTATATTCGACGAAAATATATTACCCTTGAAGGTTTTAAAAAAATAGAAGAATAAGCTCAAAAATATTATCTTATGCCGGCCTCAACCAACTTTTCTGATGTCAAGCCAAAACTTCTTCAAATTAAAAAAGCAACTCATTGAATATCAACAAGTTGCTTTTATAAATGGTGACTCCGGCAGTGTCACTTTTTAACATATTTTAACAGTTCTTTAACGTTTTGAAAACCAGCCACTAAGCCAATAAAAACAGTAGAACACCTTTATTTTTAGTAGCAGAAAGTAATTACATAAGATTTAACAAAATTACTTAGTATTTTAAATTTACGTACCAAATACGTACCAACTTTTTAAAATTGTGTATCTTTGTGTTATTAATCGTTCAAAATATGCCTAATGAATACCTACTTTAAACTACGAGGTCAAAAACAGACAAAAAGCATTTATATTTATTTAAGAGATGCAGAAGTAAATCTAAAAACAAATACAGGTCTTAAAATTGACCCAAAGCATTTTAAAAATGGCAAAGTCAAAACTTTATCTATCCCTAAAGGTGCAGATGCAGAAACAAAACAGAAAATAAACCAATTAAACCAAGATTTACAACTTCTACAAAAAAAATTAGATGCTATCAAGGACAATATTCTTTCAGCCTATAATCAAAAAAAGGAATATGAAATACTTAACAATGATTGGTTAAAAAGCATAATAAAGCCAAAACAAAACCAAAAACAAAACAAGCCAAAAACACTAATAGAGTATTTTGATTATTACATAGATATAAAAAGGCAACAGTTAAGGAAATCAACAATAAAAAAAATTAATGTTTTTAAAAACAGATTGATAAAATACCAAAAGCATACAGGAAAACCCCTATACATACAAGACATAGATAAAAATTTTTCATTTTCTTATCAAAAATGGTCAGACCAGCAGGGATATGCTCAAAACACAAAAAAAGAAACTTTAAAAATGGTCAAAACAATATGCTATTTTGCAGAGGAGAACGGAACACCGATAAAACCACAAGTCAAAAACATTACTAAAGGGATGAAAAGCACTACACCCCCAAAAATAACCTTATCCTTTGATGAGTTAGACCAATTAATGGAAACTACCTACATAGACCCCATTTTAGAACAGGCAAGGGATTGGTTGGTTATAAGTTGTTACACGGCATTGAGGGTATCCGATTTATTTACTTTAGACCACAAAATGATTAAAAGAAAAAAAGGAAAGTCCTACATTGAACTAAAACAACAGAAAACAGAAAATCCCGTAATGATTGTTTTAAATAGTCAAGTGATGCAAATTCTAAAAAAAAGGAATGGGAAGTTTCCCCCTTTATTTTCTAAGGCAAAGGCAAGCAATGAAGTATTATACAACAGGCACATAAAAGAGGCTTGTAGACTTGCAGGCATAAACGAAAAAGTGACCGTAAACATAAAAAACCATACAACAAATAGGTATGAGATTAAGGAAGTCCCCAAATGGAAAGCAATAGCCTCACACATTGGCAGACGTTCATTTGCTACAAATTATTATGGAATGATTAGCACACCTCTATTAATGGCACAAACAGGACATAAAACTGAAAAGCAATTTTTGGAATACATCGGAAAGACAGGAAACCAACAAGCAGAAACATTGGCGGAAAAAATGGAGTTAGTAGAATTAGAAAGAACACAAGTAAAGAGCAAAGCCAAAGTTCTCCCTATACGTAAAGCCGATTAATATTAAAGAAGTATAACAAGTTTTATTCAAGAGTGTATTTCTAAGCCTCTCCTAACACAAAATTAGACACTTTCTCTTTAAAGTGGCACTAAGTATTAACTTTGGTCAAAAGTGCCTTAAAACGTCTTATACGAAGTCAAATAAATTAAATTGTACATACGTATAAACATCACTTATTATCATCTTTTTGTTAATAAGTTTTTTTTATTCTTACGTTGAATAACGTAAAATAAAACCTAACTTTGTTTAAAATAAAAAAAGGCAAATGCCTGACGAGGCAGACAAATGCCGTATATTTGTTGGTTGCACTACAAATATACAACATTTCTTTAAATCGTCAAGTGTTTGCCATAAAAATAAATTAAAAGATTACTATTATGGTAAAAAAAGATTTAAAGAAAGGGCAAGAACCCCTTAAAACACTACAAAACGGTAGCACTCCTACCCAATTAAAAGAACTACTAACCAGAGAGCAAACAGCAGACCTTTTGCATATTACTTTGACTACACTTTGGAGGTGGACAAAGCAAGGTAAATTAAAAAGTTATGGCATCGGTGGACGAATATATTATAAAACCGATGAAGTGCTAAACAATGCCCTTATCCCACTAAATAATAAAAAAGTAGGGTAATGAGAGAGCAGAATTTTAACAGGCACAAATACAGTCTTAAAAAGGAATTAAAAACTTTATCACATTACGAGAGAGTAAAAAGCAGGTACTACCCAAGCCCCCACCTTACCGATTTAATAAAATTGGAAAAGAACAGAGGGTATAACAGAGCAGATAATGTACACAATTTTATTTATGCAAAAAAAGGGAAATATTGGGATAAAAAAATAATATCGGGACTAATACCTACCCCAAGCCCTAATATTTTCTATGGGGATATAATAGGCTTAGACTTCTTTAACAAAAAGACAAAGATAAAACTACTTGTCTTTGTATTGTCCAACGACAAAAAAACGATGATTATAGACGAGTATGATTTTTATCCTACTTCTACCTATGAATTAAGGCACATACTGCACAAGTATTTGAAACGTACAAAAGAAGTAAACGGGGAATAAAAAGAAAGGCAGTCTTAATTGACTGCCTACCCTTTTACATCGTTCAAAATGTACTACTGATTGATTTTCTACCACAAAGATATAAAATATTCTTATAAGAAACAAAACGTTCATAAATAAAAATGATTGATTTTCTTAAAATATTAGTACTTGATAGGCACTGTATAGAACGGTTATACAAACACCCATTATTAACAAATGATTCAGCAAAGATGAAGTATGAGAATGCAAAATATAGTTATAGAAAGGTAACATACAGAAAAGAATACAAAGGTATATTTTTTGACTTTTCTACTGCAAACGGCAAAATAACTAAGTTAGAAATATTAATAAAACCCCATTACTATTTTAACGGGGGAATACATAATGCTAACGACTTTACAGTACAAAATTCTATAAATACCCTAACCGAAATTATAAACCTTTTCAATCTACCAGCAAAAATACTGCCTATCATAAATAATGAATTTGGAGTAAACTTCCAGACACCCTACCCAAGTAGAAAAGTTATCCTTTATGTACTGTATCAAGGGAGAAACATTTTTCAAAATTCACGTGATGATTTAAAGTATAGTAAAATAGCATCAAAATCAAAAAAAGACGGAACAGCCTATAAATACAAAATGATAAAGTTTTACGACAAATACCTTGACCACCCAGAATACGCACTACCTAACACCCTTAGATTTGAAGTAAAAAGTAAAGAAAGCAAATACGCAAGAGAACAGGCAGGTATCAAGACATTAGCAGACTTACTAAAACCTGAAACTTATGATAAATTAGGAAATATCCTACTTAATGAATGGGATAACGTTTTAATATTAGACCGTTTCAACGAACTAAATAACTTAAACGACAAAGAAAAAGAGAGATTAAGAAAGTACCTTGACCCTATTACTTGGGATGAGTACCTGCAAGGCAGTAAAAACCTTTTTGCTAAGCATAAGAGGCAATATAATGAACTTTTAGACAAAACAGGACAAAACATCCACAAAGTAATAAAAGACATTATGAGAGAGAAAATAAAGCAATTAACAGAACCAGCAAAAACAACTATAATTTATTAACTATGTTTTTAGTTTATACTTGTTTAATGAAAGAGAAAAAAAAACAAAAGGGTGTGCCTATTCCACTATTAGTATAATTGGAATACTCCCACCCCTACCCTTTTTTAGTTTATCTTAATATTGATTAAATTAGCAATTATGGGAAATATAGAATTAACACCAAAGCAGGAAAAATACTGTCAGATGTTTGTAAAATATGGAAGTAGAAGTACAGCATACAGGAAATCATACGAAACTGACGGGATGAAACAGACTACAATTTGGACAAAGGCAAGCATATTGCACCGTAAGCCAGAGATACAGGCAAGGGTAAGGGAACTACAAGAGGATTTATCAAAACGTAATGCTTTAACACTTGACAGGGCTATACAAGCATTATCAGAGATTGCAACATTTGACATATTGGATTTATACGACCATAACGGAAATTTAAAACCTTTGGATGAGATACCTAAACCTGCAAGGTTATCAATTCAAGACATTAGAGTATCAGAGGGAAAAATAACAGGCATCAAGATTTTGAACAAATTAGATGCCCTTGAGAAACTTCTTAAATACTTTGGTGCATATCAAGCAGACACCAAGCAACAAAAGGAAGTAGAACCCCTTAAAATAGTAATAATTAGCCCAAATGAAACTAAGGACATCAAGGGTTGAACGTACCAAATACGTACCAATTTAGGTAATAAAAAAAGGTAATTAACTTAAAATCAAGCAATTACCTTTTTTAAAAGTGACTCCGGCAGGATTCAAACCTGCAACCTTCTGAGCCGTAATCAGATGCGCTATTCAGTTGCGCCACGGAGCCATTTTATTTTATGTGGTGATCGCGACAGGATTCGAACCTGTGACCGTCTGCTTAGAAGGCAGATGCTCTATCCAGCTGAGCTACGCGACCTCTTGCGTAATTCTATTTCAATCTCTGTCGCTGTGACCGTCCCGATTAAAGTCGGGATGCGCTATCCAGCTGAGCTACGCGACTCATCCCGTCGTGAATGAGCGTTCTGCACAAGGGCAGCACGACCTCATATTATCATTGGTCGGGGTAGCAGGATTCGAACCTGCGGTCTCCTGCTCCCAAAGCAGGCGCGATAACCGGGCTTCGCTATACCCCGAGTTTGTGCGGAGAGACAGGGACTCGAACCCTGGCATCGCTTGCGCGATGACAGATTAGCAATCTGCTCCGTTACCACTCCGGCACCTCTCCAATGCAAATTCAATTAACTAATTCCGAATTGCGAGTGCAAAGATAACACCCTAAATTTAATTAAACAAGAAAAAAATATGTTTTTTATTCAAATTATGTAAAAACTCCATTTATTTCTATAAAAATCAAAAGGTTAAAAAATGAAAAGATTATTCTGGATATTCAATGCGTAAATGATAAATATTTTTTAATTTTTTCTTAAAGAGTTTTTTGATAATGGAAATTTCTTTTAAAGTTATATTGGCATTATCTAATAACCCTGAATGTAGTTGGTGATTAATAATTTTATCTACAAATTCATCAATTTTTTCTGCAGTAGGTTCTCTTAAGCTCTTGGATGCCGCTTCAACGGAATCGGCCATCATCAAGATAGCTGTTTCTTTTGAAAAAGGATTTGGTCCGGAATACCTGAATTTGTCCGGATTAATTTCCGGATTTTTTTCTAAAGCTTTTTTATAAAAATACTGCACCAAACCTTCACCATGATGAGTCCGTATAAAATCAATCAAGCGATCCGGTAAGTTATTTTTACGGGCCAGTTCAATACCGTCCAACACATGCCTGATAATAATTTTGGCACTCTCTTCAGGTGCTAAATCATCATGATAATTAACCCCCGAAGTTTGATTTTCAGTAAAGTAAAACGGATTGAGCATTTTGCCTATATCATGGTATAAAGCACCTGCTCTAACCAATAAAGAATTGGCGTTAATAGCATTTGCAGCAGCCTCGGCCAAATTGGCCACCTGCATAGAATGATTAAATGTGCCGGGAGCTTTGTCAGCCAACCGCTTCAAAAGTTTGGTATTGGTATTCGACCACTCTAACAATGAAACATCCGATACCAAACCGAACAGTTTTTCGTAAAGCAAAATTAATTGATGAGATAAAGCAATGGCCAATAAGCCGTTTAGAAAAAATTGTAATATAATATTATAATTTATAGCCGATAAATTTCCTTCATAAATTAAATGGAAAGACAAGTAACCAATAATGTAAATTAAAACAATCCCCCCTACTGAAGTAAAAAGATTACTGCGTTTGGTCAATTCGGAAACAGTTAAGATACTGGCAATTCCTGCCATAATTTGCAAATAAATAAATTCAAAACTGTTCGCAACTATAAAACCCAGCAATAGAATAGTTAAAATATGAACAAACAAAGCAACTCTTGCATCAAAAAAAGCCTTTAATATTAAGGGTAATATAATTAGCGGAACAATAAAAACATAACCCGGATAATGCCGGATAGTTAAACTGGTCAACACAACAACCAAGAGCATGTTAAATAATATTAGACTGATTTTTAAGTTATTATCATAAATTTCAGGCCGGTATTTTTTCAAAAAAAACAAAAGCATAAATAAAACCATGGACACTAAAATGGCATAGCCTAAAAAAATCCAATAGTTTTTTATTGTATGGTTAGCATAGCCCATTGAAGCTTGTTTTAATGAGAGAAGTACCTCATATTTTTGAGGTGAAATACGCTGCCCTTTCTTAATAATAACCTGCCCTTTTCGAATAAGGCCTTTATTAAGACTAATATCACTTATTTTCTGTTGTACAACGGATTGTCTAAAACCTTGATTGACAAATAAGTTCGGAGACAAATTTTCTTTATAGTTTTTTTTAAGAACAGCTGCCATTGCAGGTTTATCCTTAAAATAACGCTCAATTAGACGATCTATTTTACGGGATGTAAAAATTTTATCAACACCGGTTTCGATCAAACGGTGTTTATCAATAATTGATAACTTTGTTAGGTTAGAAGGTAGATTCTGAATATAACCTTGCCTGTAAATTTTAGGGATTAAAATACGATTTGCATTTTTTAACTCATTAAATTCTTCGCTTGACAAAGCTCGCTGCCATAAACTTTTATTGACTTTATGAACAACCGAATCAATATTAATTTCTTTTTTTTGTAAAAAAACAAGTGTATTTTTTTCGATCGAATCCTCTTCTCGTTGTAAGGCCTCGTCTGTTTTACGCAAAGTAAAATCAAAGGGAGCTGTTAAATCATTATAGACCCATATTTTATTAGGACTAAAATCATATTGAAAACGGCCATTTTGTGAAAAAAAATACACAATTAAAATCAGGGTCGAAGCCAAAATCAATACTTTGTATATCGTGGTTGAATTCCGATAAAATAAATTCAAAAAATTCTTCATGCAAAATGCGTTAAAAAGTTAGTCCGCTCAAAATTAAGATATTTTTCGTACAAACATCTGCACAGTATTTGAAATATTTGTAATTTTAGGCAACTAAAAAATAATCTTATGAAATCACCACAAGATATAGTAATTGTTTCGTATGCCCGCACTCCAATTGGCAGTTTCAATGGCACTTTAGCCAATATTCCTGCCCCAAAATTGGGCGCTATTGCCATTAAAGGCGCTTTAAAAAAAATCAATTTAGATCCTGAGTTGGTCGATGAAGTTTATATGGGCAATGTTTTACAAGCCGGTGAAGGCCAAGCACCTGCCCGTCAAGCAAGCATCTATGCCGGTATTCCCAACACAGTCCCGGCAACAACGGTCAATAAAGTTTGCGCCTCCGGGATGAAAGCCGTTAGTATGGCTGCCCAAGCACTCAAAGCCGGAGATGCCGAAATAATGGTTGCCGGCGGGATGGAAAATATGTCGCAAGCACCCCATTACTTAAAGGGACGTAAAGGCGTGAAATTAGGCGATATTACGCTTAAAGACGGCTTGATTTTAGATGGTTTACTAGACGTTTACTCGCAACAACATATGGGCGTTTTTGCTGATATGTGCGCTAAAAAATATGACATCAGCCGCGAAGAACAAGATGCCTTTGCCATTAAATCTTATCACTTATCTAAAGAAGCTTGGAAAAATGGCATTTTTGACAATGAAATCATTCCTGTTGAAATACCGCAACGCAAAGGTGACCCGGTTATTTTTGCCGAAGACGAAGAATATAAAAATGTCAATTTTGAAAAAATTCCGCTGCTCAAACCGGTCTTTACCAAAGACGGTACTGTAACCGCTGCCAATGCTTCAACCATTAATGACGGAGGAGCGGCCTTGGTAATTACCACCCGGAAAAAAGCAGAAGAATTGGGTTTGAAACCATTGGCCAAAATTGTCTCTTATGCCGATGCTGCACATGAACCCGAATGGTTTACTACCGCACCGGCCAAAGCCATTCCTAAAGCACTTAAAAAAGCCGGATTAAGCCTTGATGATATCGATTATTTTGAACTAAATGAGGCTTTTGCCGTTGTTGGTTTGGTCAATATGGAATTAATGAAATTAGACCCTGAAAAATGTAATATTTACGGCGGGGCCGTATCAATTGGACATCCGCTCGGCGTAAGTGGCGCCCGTATTATTATGGCACTGATCAACGCCTTAAAACGCAATAACGCTAAATACGGTGCTGCCGGCATATGTAACGGTGGCGGTGGCGCCGGCGCCATGATTATTGAAAACGAATAAAAATAAAGTTTCTGCTGTCATTTCGAATGTTTTCCTGTCGTTTCGAACGCAGTGAGAAATCTCATATTAAGATTTCTCAGTCGTAAACTCCTTCGAAATGACAGCAGCACTAATACTGAATACAATACTACAAATGTTTAAGAGACAAAATATATTTTTCCTCTAAATTTAATCTTTAATTTCAACTCCCCTATGAAAGCCCTAAATTTTGCCACCATTGTTCCCATTCGTGCCGACCGTGCGGATGAAGCCGAAATTATGACCCAAATGCTCTTTGGTGAGATATTTGAAATATTGGACACTTACAAACAATGGCGCTACATCAAAACCATGTACGAACAATATGAAGGTTGGATTGATGAAAAAGTGGTGCTTGAAATTTCGAATGATGAATTTGAAACACTTAACGACCAACAGCCTTATTATACGACCGATATTGTCAGCGAAGTTATTTTTCCACAATCCGGCAGATTTTTATTACCCATGGGCAGTGTGTTGCCCAATTTTAATCCTGAAAAATTGACTATAAAAATAGGCAACGAAACCGGCATCTTTACCGGCAATTATATTACAGGCAAACACGACAAAGCACAAGTATTAAATTTTGCCTTGACCTATGAAAACAGTCCATATTTGTGGGGCGGTAAAACGCATTTCGGACTCGATTGCAGCGGTTTAACCCAAATGGCTTATAAAATCTGCGGACATCATTTGCTTCGTAACGCCAAAGACCAAGCTACACAAGGGGTTTCTATCAAATTAAATGAAGCCGAACCCGGTGATTTGGCATTTTTTACCAACGACAAAGGCAAGGTCATTCATGTCGGATTTTTATTGGGCAACGGCACTATTTTCCACTCACACGGCAATGCACATATTGACGACATCGATGAAAAAGGGATTTGGAGCCGCAAATTTCAACGCTATTCGCACCGGTTAAGCGATGTGAGACGGATAATATAAATATGAAATCTTTCTTATACATTGCCGGCATCGTTTTTCTATTATTCAATTTTAGTTGTGCTAAACCACCTGAGCCAACTAAAAATAAAGATACCTGCTACTCCCTTGGTTTCTTTTCAGGTTATGCCTCCAGAAATTTTAAAATGGGCTTTACCACTTGGCCTTTTGGACCAAATCCACAAGATGTAACCGATACTTACCAATTTATTCACAATTATGGAGATATTTATTGCGAACATATCGATAGCAAAATCCCATGGAATGCTTGGATAAATAATTTGCCTTTACCATCGGAATTTACAAATGAAATCTCAAACAAGCTTGCAAAAAGATTGAATGACCGGCCACTTTTGCTCTCTATTAGTTTATTAAATGCAAACAGAAGTGACCTCGCAGAAGATTTTGATGGGACCATTCTTTCTTATATCAATTTAAACGATAATAAAATAGAAGAGGCTTATTTTAAACATCTTAAGTATTTAATTAATGCATTTAATCCTGATTATTTGGTTATGGCAATAGAAGTTAATGAACTCTTGTTACGTAAGCCAAATAAATGGACGTCGTATAAGCTGTTAATCAAGCATGTAAAAGCAAGAATTAAACAAATATATCCTGATTTAAAAATCTCTGAATCCATCTCTTTGCATAATCTGTATAAAGCCAATGTAACAAATAGCAGCGATTATATTAATGAATTAATAAATTATATCAATCAAATGGATTTTGTCTCTTTTAGCTATTATCCTTATTTAAAAAATCAACATAGCAAACTGGAATTTCAAAAAAACTTGGATTTCTTAAATAATAATATTCATAAACCTATTGCTTTTGTTGAAACAAGTCATTTGGCTGAAAATTTATCTATTCCAAATTTAAATATCGATATAAATGGCAATGAATGCGAACAAAATATTTATTTGAAGACATTACTTACCAATGCACAAGAACACCATTACCTGTTTGTTATATGGTGGACGCATAGAGATTATGATGCCTTATGGGAAACCTTTCCACCGGAAATTAAAGATTTAGGTCAAATCTGGAGAAATACCGGCTTGCTCGATAAAAACGGAAAGAAAAGATTATCATTTACCACCTGGGTTAATGCCTTACACAAATAAAACAATTTTAACTTTTTGAAAAGATCGTGTACTATTTTAAAACAATATCAAAGCCTCTGTTTTTTATCCTGTTATTTTGGATTTTTCCCAAGGAAATTCCGGCACAGAATCTGTATAAAACACCAAGTGGCAAAAGATACCATTTGGCCAATTGCCATATGGTTAAAAAAGTATCGAAGAAAATCAGTCCGGAACAAATCAATGCCTTAGGATTAACCCCTTGCAAAATATGTCATCCACCGGATTTATCACACATAAACACTTCGTACAGACCCAGCAAAGCGGTAGGACAAACAAGCAAAAGTGTACAATGTAAAGGTCGAACCAAACAGGGAACACGTTGCAGACATAAGACGCGCATTGCCAATGGATACTGTTTTCAACATCAAAATCAAGTTAAAAACTAAAGGAGCCATGATATCAAAAATTTTAATTTCAATAATAATTTTAATTGTAAGCATCCCCCAAATTAACAGTCAAGAAGTAAAACTTAAAAATGGCGATTTTCTCTTTCAAGATTTAAATTGTGGTCCCTTGTGCGATGCCATAGAAAATGCCACTTTTCATCACAAAAAATATAAAATTTCTCATATGGGCGTAGTCAGTATTGAAGACGGAAAAATTTATGTGATAGAAGCTTATAAAAAGGTACAAAAAACACCTTTAAAAGATTTTTTAAACCGAAGCTTAACACAGCAAAACCAGCCCAAAGTTATTGTAGGGCGGTTAAAACCTGCCTATCAATCTTTAATACCGGCTTTTTTAAAGCGTCTTTATCAACAATTGGGGAAAGCTTATGATACGGAATTTAAACTTTTTAATCATAAATATTACTGTTCCGAACTCGTCTATGAAAATTTATTAGACAGACAACAAAAACCTATTCTACCGGTTAAGCCTATGTCTTTCAAAAATAAACTTACCCAAACTTTTGATTCGGCTTGGATTAAATATTTTAAAAAGCAAAATTTACCCATTCCCGAAGGACAACCCGGCTGTAATCCGGCTGATTATATGCTAAACCCCAAAATTCAATTGGTTTATTTTTATTATTAAATTTTTACAGCCTAAAATTGAAAGCCTTTTTTCTTTAATAAAGCATCTATCTTAGGTTCACGTCCCATAAATTCCTTATACAACTGCATAGCCGGTTTGGTACCACCACTGCTGATCATTTTTTTATAGCGACGTGCCAATCCGGGATTAAAAATATCACCGGACTTGACAAAGGCTTCAAAGGTGTCGGCATCCAACACTTCGGACCATAAATAGCTGTAATAGCCGGCGGCATAACCACCCCCGAAAATATGCGCATAATAGGTAGAACGATAACGCGGAATAATTTCCTTAATCAACCCGATTTTTTGCATAGATTGTTTTTCAAAATCCAAAGTTTTGCGTGGCAATGTATCGTTAAGCGTGTGCCAATCCATATCTAAAAACGATGCCGCTAAGTATTCGACACTTCTAAATCCTTCGTTAAAGCCATTGGCAGCATTCATCTTATCTATTAAATCTTGCGGAATAATCTTGCCGGTTTGATAATGCTTGGCATATAATTTTAACATGTCGGGGTGGCTCATCCAGTTTTCCATGACTTGTGACGGAAATTCGACAAAATCCCGCGGCACATTGGTACCGGATAACGATGCGTATTTGACATTTGATAACAAGCCATGTAAGGCGTGACCAAACTCATGAAACACGGTTTGCGCTTGCGTAAAACTCAACAAACTCGGCATGGATTTGGTAGGTGCCGGAAAATTGAAATTGGTCGTGACAATTGGCGTTACAAACTTGCCATTGACATTGGACTGCATCCGCAATTCATTCATCCATGCACCGCCGCGTTTGCTCGGACGCGCAAAAAAGTCCATATAAATGACGCCGATATGTTTACCGGTTGTATCAGTAACTTCAAACACTTGCTGGTCTTTGTACCAACCCGGAAGGTTCATCTTATTAAAATTAAGTCCGAATAATTTATGCGCCAATAAAAAAGCGCCGTCACGAACGGCATTGACTTCAAAATATGGCTTGGTTACGGTTTCGTCAAAATTGTATTTTTGTTCGCGAATTTTACGGACATAATAACGCCAGTCGGAAGCCCGGAAATCGTCATTTATACCGTCTTGTTTCATAGCATTTGCCAAATCATCTCTATCTTTTTTGGCGGTTTTTAAGGCCGGTTGCCAAACCTGATTGAGCAATTTGTAAACCTTTTCGGGCTTTTCAGCCATATTATCAGCTAAAACATATTGTGCAAAATTGTCATAACCGAGCAAATGCGCTTTTTCGGTGCGCAACTGCACCATTTTTTCCAAAACCTTTTTATTGTCATGTGTATTGTTGTTATTGCCCCTGTTGGCATAGCCGTTAAAAATTTTTTCGCGTAAGGCTCTATTGGGCGAATAATCTAAAAACGGATAAATACTGGGGCGTTGCAAGGTAAAAGACCAACCGGTTTGATGTCCGCGTTTTCGGGCTTCTTCGGCAGCGGCATCAACGGCTTGTTTTGGCATGTTTCCTAAATCTTTCTTGTCAGTCACATAGAGTTCAAAATCGTTGGTTTCCGCCAACAAATTATCATTAAAAGTTTGTTGCAGACTCGCCAATTCTTTGTTAATTTCTTTAAGACGATTTTGTTTTTTTTCGGGCAAATTCACTCCTGAACGAACAAAATTTTTGTAGGTTTCTTTGAGCAACCTTTGGTCTTCGGCATCTAAATCTAATTGGTCTTTTTGTTGATAAACTTGATTAATTCTGTCAAACAACTTTTTATTCATTGTTATTTGATCGTAGTGCGCAGCCAATTCGGGTTGTATTTTATTAGATGTGGCTTTTAAAACATCATCGGTATTGGCAGATTCGACCGCATCAAACAAATGTTGCACGCGTTTGAGTTTTTGCCCGCTTTGCTCCAAAGCCACCACCGTATTTTGAAAAGTCGGTGCAGCGGGATTGTTGACAATCTTTTCAATCTCTTGGTTATGGATTTTAATTGCCGCTTCAAAAGCCGGCAAATAATCTTTACTCTCGATTTTATCAAAAGGTGGCGTGCCGAAAG
>Ga0256831_1000050_pt1 | contig 54830 bp, 62 predicted proteins | sample 132544metaG_FD_189087 | JGI IMG/M metagenome (GOLD analysis project Ga0256831, IMG submission 189087) | Hydrothermal vent microbial communities from Lau Basin, Pacific Ocean - 132-544 | ecosystem: Environmental > Aquatic > Marine > Hydrothermal vents | place: Pacific Ocean: Lau Basin | collected...
TAACAAATCTCGGGTCTAACCGAATCCTTTCACTAACGTTAAGGCAGTGACAACACCAGATCGGTTTCTACCCTCCATACAGGTGATCAAAACTTTCTTTCCATCCATAGCGTCTTTTATTGCGTAATCCGACGCTTCGTTTATGAAGTGACGTTCTATTCTTGTTACCCCGTTATAGTTATCGTCTATTGGGTAAAAATATACGGCCATGTCGTCCCATTTGTTTCCTATTTGATATTCCATCGCCATAAGAAACAAGGAATCGAACTGTTCATCAATATGAGAGTTGATCGGTGGAGCGCCTCCCATGTAGATGTTTTTGTATATTTGAGTAACTTCGTATTTGTCTTGATTTATTATCATAACTCGTATATTGGGTAATGATTTGTCACAACGCCTTCATCTGATATGATACTACAATCATTTTCAGATTCAAGAACATCATAAATGTCGATCGTTGTTTTATTTAGATGAACCTCTCTTGAAATGAGCCTTATTCCATGAGAGTAGTCGGCGTATGTGATAGCGTGAGCTGATGATTGAACCCCAGGGCCTTGTATCGGCGTTCCGTCAAGTCTCTGCCATCCATAGATAGCTACGTGTTGTATTGGATCTTTATCATTGAAATTTGCCGTGTTTACCACGTCTTTTTTATGACCGACAAAAAGTTGTCCTAGCATAAACTCTTTGTCTTCAACCTGCGTGTCTATTCTATGACTATGATCCATGTATCTCTTTGATGAGTACATACTAGCGTCATAAGGAGGACCCCACGGTTGTGGCTCAAGTTTCTTTGAATTTTCATTAGACCACAAATCATTCACTATCTTCCTAGTGGGAAGACACGCATTAAACGCGTTAGCTATTGTTTGAGCTGTCATCGGGTTCATAGGCATGCGAACGTAATCATATGACGCGCCTATACATAGATAATCAGGAAGAGTGAATATAGTACAGTTTGAATCACCATCTGTTATTCTGATGGCGTGTTCAATCCTCATAAAATCCGGAATGTTTCCATCGAGGATTTGTTCTGCTATTAACTTTTCACGTTCCTCTGTGAGTCCCATGTCCATTATTTCTTGGATGAACTCACTTCCGGTTTTCGCGTCCGATTTTCTTTTCGGTATATTGAATTTAGATCGATTGGTTATTGGTATGCCTATAACTTTAATCATACCAATAAGCAGACATAAAAGACTTACAAAAGCTCTTTTTGTGTTTCGATTGTAACTATCGTACTTATTGATTTTGTTATTGATCTGTCATTACTCATTAAAAGACCATATTTATATACTGACGATATCCTTCTATTGTATATAGGTATTACAATACTATCTATCTTATCATATATAGACAGTAGTGATGGGAATTCATCGAGATTTTTGAAAATGTACCTCAACGTGACGCGTTTATCATTCATCATTATCGATTTTATTTTATCGACTAACTTCACGAAAAGTATTTCTAGAGTTTCTACTTCTTGTTCATTCCCTCTAACTATTGGAAAGTTCGTGAGAACGGTGGACGAAGCCCATCTTACCTTTGTTTTGCTTTCTTTTATGGCAAGATGCCGTGTCCAAGCGGCAAAAAGTTTCGATGAGTAAATCGCCATCAAGTATTTTTTATTTTTAGGGATAGTTAACGTGTCTTGTGGGGTTATTATATTGTCAGGTATATGACTCACTATAACTCGATCGCCTATGAAAAGTGTGTCCATTATATATGAACCATCATTATGTCTAGTTCTAAAATACTTTTTCTTGTAGTCATTCTCATATAGTTTATTTAATACTGGGATTAAATTTTTATGTATGTTTTCATAGGATCCATTAATCGCCACAGATTTTATTGGTTCATGATAAAAATTTTCGGCATACATTCTCTTATTATTCATTATGATGTTCATGTAATTGTTATCAAACGGAACGTTAAACTTCTCAAGAACGTCATAATCAAGCATTATATGTCTTTTAACTGAGTTTCTGGGTCCGGTGATGATGACAGATTTATCATGTGACCTTAATCTAGAAGCGCCAAAACCGTCAGCCAGATCATCTATTATATCTACGACTTTTTCCCACTCACCATCAAGACCTGTTTTAAACAGTGCTTCGTTATCATACATATTGCTATCTAAAACTAGCATCGCTATATCGCTCATTTCATACTTATCATTGAAATACGTATACCCTATACCTTTGATGATCTTTCTCATCATCAACCTGGTATACTTACCGGTAGAAATTCTAGCATGCTTAGACGACGCGCCGCTAAATGTTTTGCAGGGAACGTATATGCCGATTGAAAGAACGTTGTCATGCTTAGATTGTGTTATTTCTTTCAACATGTTCACTGACATATTGACATTAACCGGTATGTTGTCCATTCCCTCAGACGCTTGCTTTGTTGATATTATCGTTTTGTATCCCATCTTTGGAGGATCCGTTATAATGAACGTGGCGTCATTGAATAGCTCATCAGATTTTTGAAATATGTTTGAAACTTCGCATATGTTTTTATTGAACGAAGTTCCCGTTATTTTTGCATGAGCGAACTTCATCATTGCATTAGCTATTTTTATTAATGTGACGTTTTTGTCAAATCCCTTGAAATTACTAGGGCTGATAATATTAGGCTCATCCAGCCCTATCCGTTCTATTAACTCCGTTTCATACTGTCTAATCATTTCGTACGCGGTAGCTAACAAACCGCCGGTCCCAACAAGTGGATCAATTATCGTAGCACCTCTTATAGTTTCCAGTTTCTTTTTGTCACTTATTATATTTTCTTCTATCCAATCTATTATTGAATTTTGAACCAAAGCCCTACAATATCTATCACCTGTTGATGTGAACATGGACGGTAGACTATCACCATTATACCTGTTTTTCATCACAGCTTCAGATAAAGCCGCTACGGTTACGTCTTTATAATCTTCATATTCACCAAGTATCTTTTTTGTAATATCGTGTATTACTTCATAGCCATACTTTATTTTTCCATTCTTTTTATAAAGTTCGGATATATCCTCATAATTAGATAACTTCGTAGATTTCATCATAATTCCTAAATTTTTGATTATAATCAAGGCCATATCCAATTACGAATTTATTTTCTATCATAAACCCTACGTACTTAAGGGCATGCTCTATAATGGTTCTTTCTGGCTTATAAAGTAAAGTGCATATTTCTACACTATTTGGCTTTTTGTCCTTTATCTTATTTAGTATTACGTCCATTGTTATTCCAGTATCGACTATATCTTCTACAACTATAACATCCTTACCCTTTATATTTATATCAATATCTTTAGTTATTTTAACAGTGCCGGACGACTCAGTTCCTTCATATGATTTAGCCTGTATGAAGTCTAAACTAGTATCAACTTTTATGTTTTTCATTAAATCTGAAAGGAACATGAACGATCCTTTCAACACTCCGATTATTACTATTCCATCAGGGTAATCGGCGTTTATCTCATGGCTGATTCGCAATACTCTGTCATTTATCGCTGACTTCGGAATATACAGCTTTTTGTCCATAATGAAAACCTTACACAAAATTTAAACTATTTGTTATTGGTTATTGTTAAAAAGTATAGGATATTGATATGGAAAATATTAAAGGACTTGACGTTTCAATGTGGCAAAAGACCATAAATTGGAGCAAAATAGATACAGATGAGTATAAGTTTGTATTTGTTAGGGCTAGGAACTCAAATAGAGTACAAGACCCAACATTCGAGTACAATTTTGTAAGAGCTAAAGAAATAGGAATGATGGTTGGAGCGTATCAATATTTTATTCCTGACAAAGACCCAGAGAAACAAGCGGAACTTTTTCTTCAATCATTGGATAAGGTCGGTGGGCTTGGAAGTGATGATATGCCACCGGTCATGGACATAGAGTCTAACGGAGTCCACGATAGAGACGTTTTAATAAAAAACATGAACACGTGGATCAGAATAATCAAAAAGGAAACTAAAAAAACTCCGATCATATACACGTATCCGTCATTTTGGAACACACTGAGAGTTTACGATTTTAAAGAGTATCCCCTTTGGATAGCTCATTATACTAAAAAAGGATCTCCTCTAGTACCTAAACCATGGGAAAATTGGACATTTTGGCAGTATACAGGATCTGGAGACGTAGAGGGAATAAAAACTCCCGTTGATAAATCGGTTTTCAATGGAGGGGTCGATGATTTGAAAAAGTTCATTGAAGAGTCAAACATAGTGGGAACAATTCCACCACCTAAACCGATAGATAGTAAAACGATTTCATATATTAATTTACTTAGCGATATAATAAGAGATAGTGAAACTGAAAGGGATGACGTATCAATAATAATGCTGTCACCGTGGCAACGATTTGTTTTATTTATCTACAGAATAATAGACGCTATACTATCAAAAATCCGATGAATGATCTTCGTCCGCTATTCCCTTTTTTACTTTAATACCTAACGTATCAACACCGTATACTCCCAGTGGATCTTTTCTAAAATCTTCATATCCACTAGAAAGCATTCTCCAATCATATTCATCATGTATCTTAAGTGACTCACTGCTACAATCGTCAGTATTATCGACCCCGGTCCACTCATCTTTTAGTATAAACTTTAGCTTGTATAGAGTATGGGCCGGTCGTACTATGTCTAATACCGTTCTTACGTTAAAATCTGACATGATCCCTGATGACACATCATCGATTTCTATGGCGACGTCAAACCCGAATTGATCCGAAATATCTGAGTTTTTGTCATCGAAAAGTTCTGTTATTGTTACATTTCCATCAGTTAAAAGTTCAACGGCCTGCTCTAATGACGTCGGTATGCTACCATCGAAGTAAATTTTAACGAGTTCTACCATGAAATTTCTAAAATCTACGTCGCTCATGTCTGTGACAATATCACGATTAAACATCATGTAGGTCATAACTTGATATAAAAATTGCGTTCTTGTTTTGCTCCAGTTTATATCGTCATGAATCATGGACAGCGACATTCGTATTCTAGCGAGTTCTATCGCCAGTGCTTTCAAATGCTTTGTATACTCAGGCCCTTCTATTGTAGATCTCCAATATGACGAGATTAACCCTAAAAGTACATGAAAATTTATGTTAGATTCTTCTGTTAATTTTCTTATATACTGTTGGCTTTTTTCTGAGAAAGTTTCATCTAATTTTATTATAGACATTTGTATTTGAGTCCTTGTCTAGGTGTACCGTTTTATACCTACAGGTTAAATAAGTCATAAAGGTTTTGGGATGTCCTATAAACAATACACAGATACCTCACAGCAGCCTCAACAAGTTACGTCATCCGGTGGTGGAGCATATACAGCACAGGATCATTCTTGGGATCAAATAGTAGTAAACGCAGACAAACCACTGGTTGACTGGGAACTTAACGTAGCCGGTGAAATAAACTCTCTAGCCTTACAAAGGTTCATATCATCTACTATCCCGTCATCATTCACCGACATGGACGCGGACGATTACATCATGTACGCGGCTTCTGTCGGAAATGAAAACAAGTTTCAGCTTCTAGCTAGAAACGTTGTAATGAATGGTAAGTTAATCAGGTTTGCGTATTCTGGGAGCACTACAGAAACAAACGTCATAGAGCTTCCAGCCGCTCCGGCTTCAGGAACTAGATACGATCTTGTCGTTTTGGAAATGTGGATCGTTGAAATCAAACCACAAACAGTATCGTCCGATTACAAATCGCCTACAGGGAAGATATTTAGACTAGGAAACGTCAAAACAGACGATACGATAAATTTAACTGACGATATACTAGATCCTACGATAGCAACACAGACTACAAATCGAGTACAGATTCAATATAGATATAGAGTAGTTACAGATATTGATATAGAAACTTATCAAAATGGTATAGATGATGGAACACATATGACAGTAAACACCGTTAGTTATTACGGTGGAAGCGGTATAGATGGATCCACGGTGGCTGGGTATTTATACTCTGAACATCCGACCGATAACGGACTGTGGATGGCGGGGTCTAACGACGCAATGGGAGTCAATGATATCGGATCGTTAGACGGTATGATGTACGCTATGCCAATATGCGTCGTGTCTAGAAGAAATATAACAGCGTGGGATAAATCAACAAACACTAATGGAGCTGGTGCTATAATAACAGGGATATCAGGAAGACCTGATGGTAAATATTACGATATTGTATATGAAGACGACATTATTGATTTGAGGAAAAGATTCATACAAGATTATAAATCAGAACTTCAATCCAGTGAAAAGAAACTCTTTGACAATGCTCTTTTGACAAGACCAAGAAGAGAAAACATACAACGCGATACGATCAATAGTTCAACCACAATGGCGATGGTGGACGGTATAAGAACGACATTTTCAGATAGAAGAGTTTCAATACCGGCGTCAGTTTCAGACTCAATAACCGCCACGGACACATACACTGTCTCATTATTGAGTCTTCAAGTCACATATTATGGATCGCCCATAAATCTAATGGCTATGTATCCTAACTGTTCAATATCACATATTTCAAAAATATACATCGCGGATTCAGGAACCAGTCAATTCTATGATGCGCTAGATACTACAGAGACTATTTGTGTAAATAACATCATATACTCAAAATCTGGGGGAACAGTCATTGATACTGCCGATATAATGTTTACAAGTTCATTTACAGGTAGCATTATAGTGGAAGTCGTGATCAACTACGATAAGCATGAGGGGCTTAGTGAAACCATAGACTCGGTTAAAGAATTCGCTGTTCCGGCATCTGTTTATGGTCTTGCTTGGTTAGACACCTCAACACTAAGTACGGCTTCTGACGCCACGATGTACAAGATTGACTCTCCGGCAGTGACAAGTGACATGCTGCATCGAGAGATTAACGTAAAACTGACAACATCAATAATATCCGGATCATATCAAACAGGTACAACAGGTGATTATATAGTTCTTCCCTATGAGGTTACGGGAAACGTTCATATAGACGATGGCGCGGGTCACATATATGATACTACAAGTTATACGACAAACGGACAGGTGACCAGAGTAAGTCTGTCATATGCGATAACAGCTTATAACTCAGTTACCGCAGATTTCGTAGCGCTTCGACCACTTCCACAAGTTTCCGGGGCGGACTATTACGAAGTTTATTACAAATCCGTCCCTATTCAAACATTGATCCCAAATACAAGTGATGTTGTTAAATTGAAAGTGCTATCTACTGGTGATATGCATGTTATAACGACCGGATCTGCTAGCCCAGATAGCGGTTTCCCCTATGAGGCTCCGGGAAACCAAATACCAATACCAGTAAGTTCACCGTCAACATTGGATGAGTATAAACTAGATTCATCAAATTACGTGTCTGTTGTTGGATTCGGATCTAACACTGGTTATGCTAAACTGTCAACAATGATCCCATACGCGTCCGATGAACTTCATGCTTTTTCAGCACCGGCTGACGTTATTAATGACAATGATAATAGATATTTTTGGCCGAAAATAGACGTCCCCGGCTACTCACCGAAAGTTTACACATACAATCTAGAGTATGAAAAAACGCATAAAACAGTCTATCCAATGTTAGTAAAGTTAATTGAGGATAGTCATTTGGTCGGTAGAGCCGGTGAAGTACTTCTCATGATGCTCGTCGGGTGGCACGATTACGACGGTCAAAACAGTGTAGAGGTAACTGATTCTATATCATCATCCGGGATAGCGATTTATAGATTAAATTTGGTGGCTTAAGGAGACAGGGAATGCCAGTTAGTGATTTTGATGTACAAACAGACTCGGGTGTTATCATACTTTCGCCCGGTGGATCTATATCGCCACCAACGATAAAACTTAACGGAATGACAACTGAGTGGGCTATGCTAGCCGGGGTGTCATCAACAGGGAATAGCACATGGACCGATGTTGGTGTCGCTGTTGACGTTGACCCATCATCATTGGCAGGGAACTTTAAGTTATATTTCAATTTCACTTTGGAGGTTTCTAACGGATCCCTCACTGTTGAGGCTAGATTGTATAACCTAACATCGTCATCGGAGGTATCATTTGGTGGAACAATATCAACAAGTAATACTTCAGCTACTAGTTATAGCTTGTCTCTTTATGACGGATCAACCCTGGCTCCAAACTTTTCCCTGTCCTCAGCTTCTTACGTTACTCAAATCAAACTACTGGCGGCGTCAGCTACAGACGTTGGTATCATAAAGAATGCCATAATAAGGTGTGAGTGGTGAAGTACCTAATAGAAAATTCTACTCAAAAAGTTTTATCATACAAACCGTCAACTGTTACCCACAACATGTCAGGATGCTACATAATTAGCGTTCCTGACTTTGTAAGTATAAGCGTAAAGCCTACTACTTCCGGTGAGGTAACAAGTAGAGGGGAGAGTGCGTTAAAAGAATATTTTAGTAGTTATGATAATCATGACATATATTTTAATCCAAATATGGTTATAGCTGATTTAGCGGCTTCAGTAGGTATTATGCCACATCCTGATTATGGGATTGGGATACTCCCTGGTGGTACTCTAGTTACAACGACAATTAACACTGGACTAGTGTCCACTAGCAACGCGATATTTGGATGGAATGGGTTCACACTAACACAGAAATCAGGGGATCCACATATCATACTGTATAATTATGATGGATCAAGTTTTTATGATTTCAACCCACTTTCACTCGCAGTGTCTGTCACATCGTCGGCTACCGCATCAACAGTAGTTACATATAATACTGATATATCATTAGATCTTGGTACAGGATATACTATTCAATTTGATAATGTTACTACAGAAACACAATACCTATCTGATCTATACGCTTGTTATAAGTAAAAACACCCAAATAAGCTTATTTTGTATCATAAGTTATAGATTACATCAATTGGAGACTATAGTATGCCTACGACAAATCCGTTCGGATCAGATGTTTCAAGATATATAGACGGAAAAGACAAGCAATTCGGGGCAGTAGTATTCAGGAAGAATAGACCGATATTAGACTCTGAATTGAATCTAATATCGCTAATGGAGCTTGAAAATAGGGCTGAACAAATCCGAAGCATGTACCCGTCTGGATGGGTTATGTCGGAAATGAACCCATACTCAAACTATTTTACTGACAAAACTTATTCGAACGTATTTTACTTCGGTAATCAAGTCTCCAACGAAGTAAGATCTCCAATGTACGCGATTGTTAACGGATGGGTCGTACCAGTAACAGGAACTAAAACAGGTCAGCCTCCACTAGCAGCAAATGACACGGACACATGGAATAAGATAATGCTTAACCCACCGTCTACATCTACTGGTGGTAATAGAGCAGAGTTTGTGTTCCTTGAAGTTTGGCTACAAGAAATAGAGTCCGACCCGTCTGGATCTGTCGCTGATGGGAAACCAGAAGCCGGTAAGGTCTATAAATTCGGAAACGTTGAGGCCGGATTCACAAGCCTTGATGACGATTTGATTGACCCGGCGATTAACATTGAAACAACAAAAAGAGTTCAGGTACAATACAGAATTCGAGTTGTCGCAGACGTTAATCTGATCGATTATCCAAGTGGATTTGACAAGACTTTAGTTTTCGCTCAGGGAAGCTTATCAGCACCGTCAGCCGTTTATTTTGAAAATATGGCGGAGACTCTCGGAGACCCTGGTCTTTGGAGATCAGGGACCGGGGATCCTACCACGTTCGGAACTGTTGATGGATACGTTTACGCTGTTCCAATTTGCACGGTGTTTAGAAGAAATTCATCGGAATTTTTAGACTCATCTAACCTTGCTGGTGGGTTTAACAGAAACTCAATCGCTCTTTCAAGAGATGACGCCACAATATTTACTGCCACTTTAGCTCTCCAATCTGATATAACCGAATATGACGCTAGTTTTAGTTTAACTTCAATAGCAGGAACAGAACTAGAAACGATAACGGACTTCAGCCGGGCATATTTTACAGTAGATGACGAAATATTGAAAGTTGACTCAATAGTTAAAATGTCATCTACAAATTACGTGTTAAACGTCACGAGAGGCGTTTTAGGAACCACCGCTAGAGTTCACAATACCGGAACGGCGATGGTGATGTACACTGCAAGACCTGATGGTCTTTTTTCTGATCAAATCAATATATATGATATCATGGATATGCGCCACACTATTAAAGGTGGTTTTGACTATGATACAATATTAAGAAATAATATGTTATCAATTTTCAGTGGAAATCTTAGAACCACTTGGAAGAGATTTGGAAGTACAAATTCAGCAGGGACTACAATACTGTATGGAGATATGATAGCGGATTCTTCGATTTCAATCGGCGGGCTTTCCAATTTGGATGGTCCTAATGGGAATAGAAGATCTTTCAGTGACGCGGCAACTATGGAAAGATATAACGTTCCGCTTACCGTTCCTCCAGACAGTTTAGGTAGTACATCTCTTACTCACGTTGTGGCCCCATTTAACATAACGGCAGACCTTGACGCCGCAGGTCAGGTAGCTGGTAGCAGAACTGTTGGTGGGATAGATTATTGGTGGAATGGTGATGTAATACGAATCAAAAAATCAGATTTCGAAGTTGGAATGCCAGCTGCCGATAAGGATCAAGTTCGATTCGTAACACCTGATGAATACCCATATAGTGTATCGATTACGTTTGAGGGTTTAACGACAGATCTAAATAGTGGTGTTCCCCAAAAGACTTCAGATATTGACGCGTCACAATCAGCCACAAACCCGGCCACAACTGGAACTGGGGCGGTATCATCAACAAGTGATAGAATTTTGACTCATGGTCATGGAATCACGGTGTCAATAGACGCGGCGACTGGCGACTTGATGATCACGCTAAACAGTGGAGCCTCCGGAACACAACTCAAGGAATTTGATAACGCTCTAAGTGGTATATCACCAAAAAATAATATAATCGCTGGAAGTATTAAAATGCACGTCCAGTTTACCGTAATGTACGGAACTGGTCGTGGGTTAACTCACAAGCCTAAGTTCATTCACAGAGCTTATTTCAAAGATACAGCGTCAATAACCAAGACTATTACTAGAACAGGCTCGTCATCTTATACTAAGATGATCCCAACATATCTAGGTAATAGTCCACTGGCTCAAACGGGAGTTGATAAATATTTATCGGAAACTTCTGAGGTCATGATAGACCCAGGGTCAAAGACCGTATACGCCGCCCCATACAAATTCACTGAGCTTTACACGTTAGTTTGTAGAAATGGTAACATGCTCAATTGGTATGGAGATCCTATAAGTTATCAAGGCGGCATGCCACAAAAGAGTTTGGACGGAGCACTAACTGTACATTCAAGTACAGATCCACTAAACCTTTTCTATGATGGAAACTCGGATTGTAGATATGTTGAAGTCCAAATGGCGTATTTGCCAAAACCTGGACTTCATAGGATTCCAATAGTAGCTACGTCAGGTACTAACTTCTCAAGCGGGATTAACTTTCTCTTGATGTCAAAAGAAGGATCCCCAGCTGATAGCTCGGACTATAACAGAAACCTCGTGAGTTATCCTTCTGGCCCAGGGTACTATATCGTGACGAAAACCGGGGCTGAAGTTTATGGCACCTCAAGTGGAACGGTTTCTATATTCGGTGACAAATACACAAACAGCAAACTTACATCGTATTTTGGCGGAAGATTTAAGGGAATTAAGTTCCCTCCGTTCTTAGCACCGGCTCGAATTACCGGTGTTTACTTCAGAGATCCATCAACCAATCCGGTTGTTCCGGCATCATCACCGTTTGATAATTCCAGAACGTTCGTTGGCGGATCGGGAACTGACACTAACCTTCTTCGAGATGATTTTGATGGTCCTACAATTTTACTTGATGTCAATGATCAAGGGGACCTAACGTTTGTGCTGTCCGCTGATTGCATTGATGAATCTAAACTTCCAACTGGGTATACGTTTGATAATTCAAACTTCCTGGTTGAGTGCACACTGTTTGGATTTGATCGTGGATTCCTTCAAACTAATGGTAGACTCTTTGTTGTCACAAACAGCGCGACATCTATTAATCCCGGCGAACTTATGGACGCTGCGATGGGTCTTATTGTTCCACTACCACTAGATAAAAATTCAAGTAATAACACATTAGTTGTTTACTACAGTAAGAATGCATATCAAGGCGATTCTTACGGTAGACAAGATGGCTACAGTGATGATTATAACAGAATGGGTCCACTTACTATCAGTGAACAGTTAGCGATAAACGGGTCTCCTCTTGAAGAAGTTTCAAACCTTGACTTAAATAATAAGGCTGGGTTTGAAGTGTTGTCATCGATCGGATTCGTTACATCTATGGGAACCGGTAGACTCTCAGGTCAAAATCCTCTACCGATTTTGTCAACAGTGTCTAATCCAAACGATCCGCCGATGTATGAAGGATCGTGTGATGATATACAAAGAAGATTTTCCATAAATCGCGTTGGATACGAAGATTGGTCAACGCCGAAATTCCCTGTACTAAGTGCGTCTTTTAGCTCACGTGCGGACATTAAAACCGGGTGTTTGTCAGAAGCCTACGATAGAGACATTAACACTGAATTTGCCGGTTGTACGACAAATCTGCCACTTGGCTCTTACTTCAGAGACAAAGACTTCACAGGGAAGATGGTTTATCAGGCTAGAAGTTCTAGCGGTGTTGGGTCAATACAAATGGGGACGCTAACGTTCGTGGAGCCGAAAGCTTCATCGATCGTAAACACCGACGCTCAGTCATCATGGGATGGGATCGAGTTTGTTTGTGGTAATTCAAGCACTGTTAATGGGGCTGGAACTGATAAGATAATGACAGTGTCAGGAACGCATAACTTCTCTGATACTAAGAATTTCAAGACTACCAGAGGTGGAGCTGCTTGGTCGGTATCTGAACCGTGGGGTGGATCTGACATCTCAGTGAAACTTCAAAAATCCAAGCTAAACTCAGAGTCAGGGTCTATTCTTGCCGGTATGGCTTATTTGGTTAGATCACACACTGAAGACACAAGCACCGTAGAAAAGCAGCACGGCCATGAACTGCAACTAATAGTGGTCACTCATGGGACGCCAGGGTATTTCCGTGACACCATGGTTGAGCACTCGGCGTCTGGCCTTAACGAAGGCTTCACAGCCGTGGATAGGTATCGGGTGCTCGGAAGACCACTAGAGAAGCAGATAGGGACCGTTGACTTGTCATCGACTCCATCAGAGAAAACTCAAAAGGTGACTAACATATGGGACGATCCAATTTTGTTCGGATCGTCAACGCCGTCCATAGTATCCACAGTCCAAGAAACGCTGCCTATTACAGTGAATGGACAAACAGCATTTGTTATAACTAGCACCCCTGTTGATCCGACCAGCGTGCAACTTTTCTTGAACGGTGTGAAATTAGTTTATGGAAGTGATTACACTGTCGGTGGATCACTTTATAGAAATATAACATATACTGGATCTGTTTCTACACTAACCACTGATATACTTGAAGCTTGGTACGTCAAACTGTAAAAAAGGGATCATAAGAAATGGTTCAGCCTAGAAGTAAACAACTTAATGATCACAAACTACATTATTTCAAGGTCCCAATAGACTTAAGTGGTTTCCAAAGTGAGGTGTCGGCGGCAAGTGGGTCAACACTATATAATGCCATAGTAAATAACTGTCAAAGTGGCAGTAAAAGTGGTAGAATAAATGACCAACCGGCTAGTATAAAATCGACTAAGGTAGGCCCGTACGGAACAGTTAACAATGGTGATCAATTTGCTATCAAGTTAACTATTGGTGGTTCGACTACTACATGGACAATAACATTAAACTCTGCCGACTTTTTTGTTAATGGCGGTGTCACATCAATAAGAGAGACAACACTAGCTTCAAGAATAACGTCAGTAACATCTCCTGGTGTTGAAGCGAAAACTGAAGATGGGAAACTTGTGATTTATTCATCGCAAGTTGGGTCTGGTGTCACTCTTCGCGTTGAAGATGTTACAGCGGGGATATTAAATACACTTGGACTGTCGACGACTACATACACCGAGGTTAGCGGAACGGATAAAGCTGATGGTGTGTTAGTCAATGAGCACTACACCGCTATACTTAAAGCAGGGGATGGAACACAGCTGATATCGTACCCAACGTTCATGGTATCAGTTAAAAACCTTGGTATTAACATTCCTAAGTGCATACCTGGCCGTCCCATAGGAGGGCGCGTATCATACGACGCGTCGTCGGATACGTTTACAACTAAATTTGTTACAGGTTCAAGTCCAATATACGTTGACATCATAGATTCAGATCCATCAAATATAGTCACACCAGTAACTGTTACTATTCATTATATAGATGAGTCAAATACATTATATGATGGTCCTGTATGGCATGATTTAGAATATACAATAAGTTCTGGAGTAACATCATTAAGTGGCTATGTTGACGCTATAAATAGTGAAATAGGATCTGAGAAGTGTTCAGTATTTGCAAGTAATATCTTTAGTGATAATGTTTTAAGTCCAGAAGACACTATAACAATAAAAAATCACTATGATGGGACTGAAACAACGTGGACCGTTACACCGTTAACAACAGCATACGGTCCAGATCAGATAGTAAATGAGCTTAATGCCAGATTTGGTGCTGCACCATTTCATGCATCCAAAGATGAAAATACAATAATAATATCAAGAACTGATGCGGCAACATATGAAGACTCAATAATTAATATAAGCGGGGCTGAGGGAATAGGAATAAAATCTGGTATTTACACTGGATGGAGGCCAGCACAACTTGTTGGATCAGTCATAAGAATAAGAGTCCCGGTCATATCATATAGTGTTAAATCTGCAATTTCAATTTCTACATCAGGGACAACAACAGGGATCGGAACTCTTAATGTTGTATCGGATGAAGAAGAGTCCATTGAATTATCAACATCAGTGTTAGACACAATATCTAATAATTCAACGTCATATATGTACATACCGGAAAGGGTTGAATTTGGATTTGTTGATAGTGATGCTAACAGTATAGAAATCAGTGAACTATCATCAGATCCGGTATCAACATCATCGGATTCAACAGGGAACGCTGTTATATTAGGTCCATTCGGGTCAATAAAGAACGAAAATTTACTACCAGTATATGATAGAATGAATGTTAGGTCACTTTATCATGTAGTACATAACAATCCATCAAATTACATACCATATAACATATACAATTATTCTGGAACGGTATCGTATATTGAAAGAATCGGTGAATATGGACGTAGTGACACACCAGTATACTCTAGATACAGTGGTGCCGGTACTGCATCATATCTAGACGCTAGTGGTTATAATGTATACTATGATAAGGTATCAGGCAATTATATACAACATGATGCTAATTATGGAATAATATGGAAGACTGAAAATATTAATGTTGCTGGTGGTGGCGTATCATATGATATGTATATGAGCGATAGCGCTAGTTCTTCTGTTGGGTCTGCTAGTCATGTTTTAAGTGTTAGCGCTACTGATATAGGTCCTGATAGAAAACTCGAAATGAAAAATCAGATGTACCTATCATCTGATGGAACTATGCAATTTAATGACGCTAACATTGGCAAGATACCACTTAGCGGGAGTAGTTCAAGCGGTGATGATAAATTAAGAGCTGGCCCTATACCGGATATGACGTCAGTTGACTCAACGTATTCAATTGTTAGATCACTTAATGCTAGGGCACAGGTTACATGTGGTGATGGAACCAATACTTTTGGTGATTTTAATGGAAGTGATGCGATAGCAGACGCATTAAATGAAATAGGTGTTGCACAAGTATCACTATTTATAAAAAGTGGTAGTTATACACATGGATCATCATATACAATATATAAAAAGCATATTATCGGAGATGGAAAATATCAATCAATAATAAATGATAATGTTACCGTGCATTACTCAATGATTGAAAACATTGAGTTTGACCAAGATGTGACGGTGTCAAATAACTCAAAATTTATTAATTGCTATTTTTATGGAAGTGCTGTGGAAGTATTGCATACTAATGTAGAATTTATAAATTGTGAATTCTACATATCAAAAATAACAGTTAATGGATCTGTTGATGAAGTTAAATTCACAAATTGTAAATTTGATAATAACTATAATTACAACTCACCGATACTTATAATAGAACATTCTGACAGTGCAACTGACAGTGACGGTCGTGTAATATTTGATAATTGTGTAATGAACATCGGGGTAAGTGAAATAGACTCATCAACTCATTTGTTTACTACAAATAACAGCATAATTGGTAATACTATAGAAAGTGGAGCTTCCAGCACGTCGTTTAAGTTCCACTCAATAGACTTCAATAATTGCAAATTACTTGCTACAAATACAATAACTAATCAACAATCAAATACTATCTTCTTTGTTAATGGTAAAGATGGTTCAAATATCATGAAGATAGATAGAATATCTCTTAAGGGTTGTGAGATAACAACTAATATGAGTAATTCATCAAATAGAGCGTCATCTATTGCATTTGATGAAAACGTCGGTACGTTAGACATCAATGACTGCAACTTTATAATGGATAATGACTATTATTATAACTATGGATCGTTTGCTACGAAAGATAAGGTGCATGGTAATATAGACAGTTCTGCGTATAGTTCATTTAATGCTCCGGATAGTGAAATAACAATTAATTCAACAAATACAAGTATAACAAACACAGATTTTTATGGATTTATGAAATCAGGAACGTATAATGATATACAAGTGTACTCAGATAATACTATAATCAATAACGTTATGATTACTGGGTATAGTTATGCAAATCATGGATCAGTTATAAATAATAGAATATACGTTCATTCCAATGATAACGTTTCAATAAGTAATGTCATATATAAATCTTATGGTAATGTATCAACTGATTCATGGGGGCTGACAATACTTAAGATTAGGCAGTCATCATCAAAGTGTTCTGTGAAAAATTTTATTACTAATGGGCTATCGATAGATGATACTACAAGTCCATCATATGGTACTTTAATGTGGGCTGTTAATGATTATGATTCAATGATATCAATAAGTGATATAAAAATTAATTCAACAAAGTATTACCCAACGTTAACAAATCCGGTGGATTTTCCATCAGAATCAATAAGTATTGATAATGGAAAATCAATTAGTATATACAATTGCTATTTAGTGTCAATGTTTAATACAGTATTAATAACAATGAGTTCAACGACAAAGTATGACTCAATAATAAATATAAATAACAATAAATTAGAAAACACAGAATCTGGTTCTATATCAGGTCTATTTTTTTCAGCTGTACTAATAGATGCAGAAGATGTTGCTGACACAAATTCCAGTAATGTATCAATTAATATATCCAACAATCAATTATCAAATACTGATAATACTAAGAAAGCATATGTAGTATATATAAAATTAAAAAACCAAATACATGTAAACACGAGTTTTAACTCATTGTCTGTAATAGGAAACTCAACTGAATGGTATAATACTGGTTCATATTCAAGAGCAATACACGTAACGTATGATAATAGTGGGACTGAAACAAGTGTGTTCAGTCCATCATCAAATTACTATAGATATACTGGTCTTAATACCGGTTTTGTTACAACGTCACCAGCAGTCCCAGAATATGCTAAAGATGGTGAGTCAATACACAACACTAGGTTATACCTATCAAATACAACTCCATGATAGCTATATAGGTTTATTTTATGCACTTATAAATGTAATAGCCTATAGGTGTATAAATGAAGAATAAACTGATACTAGCTTCAAACTACGATGAACCAAAAGAGGGTTGGATCGTATACGATGGTAGTACATACTATTTAAAAGATCAATATGGCATTTTCAATGTTCGTTATGAATTACCATTATCATCTGTTGATGAACCAGTAGACGTTGATGCAGGTACTAAATTTATTGGGATATCGACAAATGTAGCAAGAGCTGATCATAAGCATAGTGCGTTAGTTGGTATACCAACTAACTTAATTGTTGGTGGGTCAAACATAGAGGGAGTATCCAATAAACTTAGTCGTTCTGATCATATTCATTCATTACCACCATTCGGTGATTTACCTGGAACATTTTGTCAAGGTAATGATGCAAGACTTTCAGATTATAGAACTGCCGATAAATTAAAAACAAATACATCTGAAGTAATAATAGAACAATCTGATAGTCCAGGGCCTGATTTTGTACTCGTATCAACTGATTCTAGTAATGCTATATGGCTTGATTATAAAACATTGTTAGGTGCCATACAAATAAATAGGACATCAATATTTAAATTAGAACATGAATGGACGGTTGTAAAATTTGATAAAGTTAATGTTAATTCGAATCCACATATACTTGAATATAATTCACATGAACCAGGTATAATAACAATCAGAAAAGATGGATCATATCTATTTAGGTATCAGTTTATAATAACAGTCGATGAACCATGTGATATTGAAGCTAAACTAATGTTGAATGATAGAGACACAATAGACGGTTCATATTTAAAATGTACAGTGCAAAATAGAGAATTTGCATTTATTAGTAGTTCATGCTTTGCTATGTTCCGTGAGTCAGATACAGTATCATTAAGTATTCGAGCACCGAATACTGGTAAAATTGATGTCAATTGTACACTTTCATCACAGTTATTATGACAATAAACGAAGCCAAACTAATCAACGAAACGATAGATAAAGCACTTAATCATGCACTGTACTTAAAAGAAACGTTAGACCGGTCACAGAGTGACTACACATCGAAAAATGTGATAAGTCGCATGCATGTTGCTAATGCGAAGTTATTGCTTTTTATGGAAGGGATGGTTCCTTATTTTAATGAAAAACTTCCATCAGATGAGTATCATGAAGTGTTTCAAGTGTTGAATGAAGCAAGATTATCTATATACAACAATCAACTGTATGTTCATGAACAGCAACTCGAAACGTTTCAAAAAGTTATAGAAATGTTGAATACAATGATAATGAATATATAATATTGTTTGTAATGTAACATATGAGAAAACACATAAACGACCGAGCCCTAACATTTGACGACATTCTGTTAGTTCCCAGATACAGTGACATATCAGCAAAACAAGTTGACGTGTCAACGGTACTAACGCACGATATCGATATAAAAGTACCAATACTAAGCGCCGCGATGGACACTGTAACGGAAAGCGCTATGGCAATTTCTATGGCTCAGTACGGTGGTGTCGGCGTTATTCACAAAAATATGCGCATTGAAAAACAAACCAGGGAGATTAAAGCGGTAAAACAAGCCGACGTCACTAAAAACTCATCGTTGGATAAAAACGGTCGTCTTTTAGTGGCAGCAGCTGTTGATACATCAAACGAGTCATATGAACGTTTGGACAAGGTAGTAGAAGCTGAGGCCGACGTTATTGTTGTGGATAGCGCACACGGTAACTCAAAGTACATGATAGATTTCATCAAATATGCAAGAAAAAAGTATCCACATATTCAACTTGTTGCAGGTAATGTTGTTACTTACGATACCGCAAAAGCTTTAGTTGACGCCGGAGCATATTGTATCAAAGTCGGAGTAGGCCCGGGTTCAATTTGTACCACTCGCGTTGTCTCTGGCGTAGGTATGCCACAAATCACCGCAATACAACAATGCAAACGAGCGACTGAGGGAACGAAAGTTACTCTGATAGCGGACGGAGGGATACGAACGTCAGGCGATATAGTAAAAGCTATAGCAGCAGGAGCCGATAGCGTGATGATCGGATCGCTATTAGCAGGGACAGACGAGTCTCCAGGGTCTATCATTGAAAAAGATGGAACCGTATATAAACAATATCGAGGTATGGGATCTGTAGCCGCTATGGCGGTTGGATCTGGTGGTAGATATGAGCAATCAGACACCCCAAGAGATGAAATGATCCCTGAAGGAGTCGAAGCTACTATTAAATATGTGGGGCATGTTCATCAAATTTTGCATCAACTTGTCGGTGGTCTAAGGTCCGGTATGAGTTACTGTGGGGCTCACAATATAAATGAACTTCAATGGAACTCAGAATACGTTGTTATAACAAATAGTGGTCTTCATATGTCGCATGTTCATGATCTGAGTGAATTCGTGAAGCCATTGAATTATTCAAAATAAGTATATACGCGTTTAATAACTATTTTTTGTTATGAAACGCACGTTTAAAAAAATACTAGATTTTCTAGAAAATTTCATAAGTAAATCAATACACTTCATAATACATTATCCACTGATAGTATTGTCCTTCATAATAGCAGCTGTTGTAGTTGTTGTATATAAGATGCTAGGAAAAGATCATCACACGTTAGACGGTGTGCACGATGAGACCGATGGGTTTGATGAAGTAGACAGGATAATAATAAATGATAGTGTATACAATGAGGTATTTTCAGAAAGAGAAAAGCCGACAGTGAAAGAAATCAAGAATATTGCTCATGAAGACGATATTAAAGAAGTTGATAAGATCTCATTGGAATCAGATGAGGTAAAAAATAACGACAAGTCAGAAGTGGATCCGGATAAAATACTAAAAGACATTGAAAAACATGAATAGTAAGGTTTTTATATTTTGTTATGATCATAATGAATAAGAAATCATATTTATTAAGGTTAGCGGAACATCACGAAAGATTATCGGTCTCATTCAGAGAAGCCGCAACGTACGAGTATGAAAAACCTGTTGAGTATCCTCCGGTTAGTATGGATTTCCCATCACAACTCGTGAACTCGATAGAGCAATCAATTTACACCGATGGATCTGTTGACGAGCTTTATAAAACCGTATCGTCATTTATAATGAGCAACTTATTAAGTCTTGAAGGTTCGGACCTTGATCTCATTAAAAAAGAAGCGATCGATCAAATCGACGAGAGATTGACCCCCGTGTTTGGTGGTAGCGTAACTAGTGAAGCTAAAGACATTCTTGAAATGGCGATGAGTGAATACGAATGAGTATCATCGATAATGATGAGTATATAGGTTTCATCGCTTCTATGATAGCTGATAACATATCAACGATCATAGAAATGGATGGAATGGATCTGAGTGAGTCTCAAAAAAGTAAGGTTAAAAACGAAGTACTTGATGAAGTAAGTTTCATAGTATCCGGTTATACAAATAAATTAATTGAACATTTCGGAAGTATTGATACAAACATGATGGACGCATTGATAAGAAAAACAATAAATTACCTGGAACGATATAGAGATGAAAGAGGAGTAGACATCAGTGATGATATACTCTCATATGTTAGTAAGATTGTAAAGTTAATGGTGATCGCAGGTTAGATATCGAATGAAATTCTTCTGATCTTGTCCGAAATATTCCTGATGTTGTCCGTTGACGTATCGATCATGGACTGTTCAATCGCTCTAATTCTTTTTGATTGCCAGATGATCTTCCCGACTAGACGATCAAAAAGTGGGTTATCTCGGTTTTTAAGGTTTCCCATATAGAACTTGCCATCCTTGCGAAGTTCATCGTTGAGGTATGTCCACGTGATGACATCCGCAGATTTTTCAACCTCATTGGCATAAGAAATAGCAGCCATATCGTATCGGCCCTCATTTTTATCAGCCCTCATCTTTCCTTGTCTGTTCATTTGAAACAGTGATAACACAGGAACTCCACGTCCCCTGGCAAATCCGAGGGACATTAGCTTTCCCTCTCTTACGATGCTATTTAGTGATACAACATAATCTGACACTCTACCTGTTGGTTTTACAAGACCCATGTGATCGATGATCACACCATCACATCCATACTTATTATGAAACATCTCTGCCTTTTGACGAATGTCTTTCATCGTCACTTCCATCTGTGGACGCCAGATGAAAAGTTTTCCCTTTGAATTTGCTTCATAATCTTGGGCTACCTTGATAAACCTTTTCTTCTCAAGAGGAGAAAGCTCACCATCACGAACCCGTCTATAATCAACGCCCAGGTATCTATTCTCCGGTTTTACACCGTTTTTTCTATCCTCATCATACCAATCAGTGACAAACTTACCGTGCGATGAGTGAATAACGTACAACATTCGTCTAAGTTGTGTATATGGCATTTCTAGGATAGCATAAAATATGTTTCTACCATATAGCATACTATTGTTATATGCGTAATTAAGTGATACCGTTGTTTTGAGTTCACCGGCATACGCAGTGTGGATCCAATATTCGCCTCTTCTATGCCCTTTACATACAGAGTCCACAGGTTCTAACCCAAACAGGTTTCTTGTAGCGAATTGATCCGTCGATTCAACGAGATTATACTCTTCAATGACTTCAGCGGCATCTTCAGATATAATACCCTCCAATTTTTCACCGTTCTCTATTTTCGTGAAATCATGAAGGTTATCAAACATATAGTTTACCGCGTCATTCACTCCTTTCAGAACGACCTTTCTTGAGATGTTTTTTCCGCTCTCGGTAATCACCATAGCGTTTTTAAGCAGATTTACGAGACTCGTTTTATTCTGTTCGTTCTCTTCCGCTCTTACAATCGCCAAATAGTTCGTCCCGATGTACGCTTTCGTTCTTTTAATTTCCTCAAGACGCTCCAGCACGTTTTCATTTTCATTCTTTTCAAAATACTCAACGACCAGATCAAAATCTGGAGGGGACGACATCTGATCATAAAACATCTTCAGATAAGCGTAAATACCAGCGTCCTCTGACATCATGAAGTCTAGATTATGCTCATGAAGTCTTATCCAATTTTTGTAAGCTTCTTCTTTGTCTGGAGTTTCATTTATTTGAATCAGACCGCGTATTATCTTTTCCATTTGCGATCCTTCTTAGTTGCATAGATTGAACTAATATCATCAGATGATTCTTCGATGTCATCCGTGGTGTCATAATCTAGATTGATATCGTTTTTAGTATCGTTCTTGGCTTCCGTGGTATCTTCCTTGTACTCTAACGTGCTTTCGGTATCTAAGGAAACCATCGGAGCAGAAACAAAAGAAGATACCGTTTCTTTGTCAAGATCGGTTAGTATCCCCATCACGTTATCGGAATATGAATAACTAGCGCTACTGAATGGACGATTAATATCTGAGAAGATCCACATTGGTTTCCCTCTGTCCATTCTAAAGATCAAAGCTTCTTCTAGAGCGCCGGGAGCCGCTTTGTTTTTATATGCAATTTCATTGAGCTTTATCACTATCAAATCTGGGGTATTCACTAGATCTTCTAAGTTATTGTAAACTTCATCCGAATCGCCTCTAGCAGACCTGGATTTTGATCCGACGAACACGTCTCGAATTTCCCTATCTGACGTGATTTTTATGAATTTGTTACTATATTTTATATACATTATCTTTATTATTGATCTCATGTCGTTCCATGAGCCAATAATAAAAGTTGTTTTATTAAAACGATTGACCAGATTGCTACTTAGGTGTTTATCTGTTACTTTCGCTAGTCTTATATACTGTGGCATTGACATCGCTATCCGTTTGACGATAGCACACTCGCATTCCACGAGTTTACCGTCTTTTTCGATGACTCCGACGCCACCACATATTTCACATTTTTGTTCCATGTCGATTTAAAATTACACTTATCAAAGCCCGCATGAAGCGAATGGACCCTTATGAATCGTCTTATATACTCTTAATTTTGAACCAAGGTCAAACTGAGCGTGTTTACCTATGATCCTTAAATCACTACTGTCTGTAAAATTATATTTTATTACACCATCCATACACCCTATATACCCCTTTTTGTGTTCTGAATGCCAGTTTAGTTCAATCATAGCATACGCAGTTCTACGACGAAGAATTCTTTTGTGGGTATACTTAGAATATTCATACCTCTTAAATGTCATAGTTTTCATTACTGGTTTGTACTCAGACCCAGGATATCTATAATTTGATGAAATAAAAGTTTCTATCATTCTATCAACTTCATTATCATCGTAGTATACTGTCCCATTAAATGACTCCACGAATACGTCTTTTCTATAACATCCATAAAAATATGTATCATATTTCCCATATGATACCATAGTAAACATTGACAAATCTTTTTTACTATTATTTATATCTTGTAAAAATGCAGCATCGTAACAAACGTCCGTGATCTTTTTGTGCCCCGCTGATGTCGCGACCGGTGACGCTAACGCTACGGTTGATAAGGCTACGATTGCTAGTGCGCGTTTCATGTTTGAATTCCTCTCTTCTGTAAATTAATGTACACTTAACACTACATTTAAGTTTCTTATCATCTAATGTTTATGTAAAGGATGAATAGTCATGTCAATTGTTCTGATTAAAATCCCTGATAACATATCAAAACGTCTTTCGTCCATCAAAGTTCCCGGTGAGATAGACGAAAACAAGCACATAACAGTTTTTTATTTCAATGATGACACGCACCCGTATGATTCATTTGAAATACTTCGGTCCACATACGATGCGATACGCGATGAGGACCCGATAACGATAACGATAGACTCAATAAGTAACTTCGATGACCACGGCAGTGGATACCCGATAAAATGTGACGTCAAATCAGATGGACTATTATCATTAAGAGAAAAGATAAAAGCATACTATGATTATCAGGGAATAAAATACGATACTAAATGGAAAGATTTCATTCCCCATATAACGCTATCTTATAACGAAAGACCGATAAAACCGGTGAAAATAAAGCCGATAACGTTTACTGTCGATAGGATTTATTACTATGGTGGCAGTATGGACAATGAATTTATGAGAGCGTCGTTTAAGTTAGATAAAGAAATGAATGAAAACCTGTCATTCGGTGGATCGGGTCAGTTATGAGTAGTTTCGAAAGTCTTCTTGAAAAACTAAATGAAGTGTCAAGTAACACAGATGTTGAAATTACTGACGCGCAACAGCTTCAAAGTTTGTCAGACTCGGCCAATGAAATCTGTGAAGATCTTGGCGACGTTATAATGAAAAATAATGCAAAATTGACACTGTATGACATGTATGATGAACTTGCTGACTCAATAAAAAACGATATTGAAGATGATTTCGGTGAAATGGGAGACGAAATACAGGATAAACATGACGTAGAAGAAGCGTTCGATACACTGTTCGATGAAGAATTTAACGCTGAAATAGAAGATGACTTTGGGGAAGATTTTGACGTTAGTAAACTAGACCCTGATATGTTCAAGACGTTAAAGAGTCGAATTTATGATGAGACTAGAAGAGAAATCCTGACAGAGGAAGACCTTAAGGAAATCTTCGGAGAGTAAAATGTCACCACAATTCAGCCCAATATATCAAAAGATAAAGACGTTAGAAACGAAACTTGAATCAATAAACAGGGACGTGTTTTCATCTTTAGGACAGTTAGACAACGGAAATCGCCCATCGGATCTCCCTTTAGGGACCTTTTACGATAACGTGAAAAACGGCTGTGACTCAATACAAACCAGCTGCGAGTCAATAAAAGAAGTTACCATGGAGGACGTTGAACAATTTGGTGACGTTTTTGAGAATATCAACAGTAAATTTTCAAATAGCATACACCCAATTTCAATCGCTTACATTAACATGGCAATCGAATCGCTTACTGAATCTTATTACACGATTCAATCTAAGATCAAAGTTGAACAGGATGTACAGTTTGTATGATTTTTGATTTGTCAGGAAACGCTGATTGGTATTTTGACAAGATTGACGAAATACTGAATGATCGGTATTTATGTAAGAATGAAAATGCTATTCATCAAAAGATGGATGAAATGAGAAAATTATTAAAACAATTTTCAATAATAATAGATGAAAATGATATAGATAGACTCAAGGTGTATGACAAATTAGTGGAAATATTTAATAAATCGTATTGTAAAAATGCCGTGGAAGTCGCTAAATGGTCTGAATCGATGATTCCGCTGTTATTTAGTTATTGATTCAAACAGTTCCATGTTTTCAGATTTATCGCTCGTGAAAACGAGTCCGTCCTTGATCCCCTCTCCGGCAACTCTGTCTGCTAGCTTCTTCTTTTTCCTCAACTTTTTGATTACGTAGTCATCGATCGTCTTTTCCCCGCTCTTTTTCACGGAGATCAAGTGATGGGCGGTAACGGTTTTATGTTCACTCCCTATCCTAATCATACGACCGATAAGTTGGACGTACATACCCCATGACCACGGGGAATCATAGAAAACGAAGTTATCGGCGGTTTGAAGGTTGATAGACTCCGCGCCCGCTGACGTGATCAAAATGACGTTAACGTCGGAGTTTTTATCCTGGAAAGAGAGTTTCGCCGCTTCCCTTTGCTTTGTGTCTTCATCCCCTGTAACCCGAACGAACTTTATGTCAGAATCATGAAGACCTTCAGAGATCAAATTAATCATCTTCTTGAAACGTGAAAATACGATAGTTTTCCTATCGTAAAGACCGTTTTGAAGCATGTCCATGAGCGTATCAAACTTACCTGATTTCGAGGAGCTATAATCCTCCTCTTCATTAGAAAGCAACGCCGGATGGTCTGCTGATTGTTGCAAAGCCACTAGCATGGACAAAGCGTTAGTCTCGTCCGGATCGTCCGTTTGTTTTACTTCATTTTCCGCCGCGTTATACAACATATGTTGATCGGCGGACATTTCACAAAGCACTTCCGTCGTAATTAGCGACGGTAATTCTTCCGCTACCTCATATTTTCTTCTAGACAAATAGTATGGGTAGATTTTATCGACAAAATCATCTAGCCTTTTATAACCGACGACTACTTGTATCTGACGACCGCCGTTTATGTACTGAGGTTTCATCACACAATAATTATTTCTAAATGCGGTGATATACTTGAAAAGTGACGGGTTTACTATTTTGTAAATCGAAAAGAATTCAAGAAGCCTGTTTTGAACCGGAGTGGCGGTCATTCCATAAACGCGATCACAATGCTTCGCTATGGACTTCGCCGCATTATGCATTTTCCCCGTGTGTGTTTTCAACGTGTGGATCTCGTCCATGATAAGCATGAACTTGTTTTTCTTGTCTTTTGTTACCCGACTTAGGATACCTGACGAGCTAACCACTTCACTATTTTTTATTTTTCTTTCTTTTATGCTTTTTTCAAGACCGTAAACTTCAAGTTTAGTGTCTATGTATTCATTTATTGTGTCATCATATGATTTCAAACCCCTTATAATATTATAGTTCATGTCCGCTCTTTCATGAGGAGACATTTCTTCAAGCTTCATGTCAACGACGATTTTAAGGGATTCTAGTTTGGCTTTACTGCTCTTCAATTTCTTTTTAAGAGGTGATAAACCCTTCGATGACGATTTCGTTCTTACCTTTCCGTCGTTAGTATCCTTTAGTAAACTACCGTACGTTATGATGAGGATGGCCTTACCGTCGAATGAAAAGAACTCGTCGTACGTTTTGTGTCTTTGTACCGGTTTTCCGTCCGCGATGAAGTATCGCATTCCCTTCATAAACTTATCGACCTCAGATCCCCATTGATAGATCGACGATTTTTTCGTTATGATGATCGGTTTGTATTCAGGCTCTTTCATCCAAATATAACCAATGGTGGAAAGCATTTGAAGAGTTTTGCCTAGTCCGGTATCGTCACCGAGTATGAAATTCGGACAATAGATCATGTTGGCGATACCGATTTTTTGATATTGCCTTAACTCTACCTTATGCTCAGATCCGTATTCATCGATAAATGTGGACTTCAAATATGGACTAGGTACGATATCGAACTTTTTGTTTTCTCTTATTGAACGAAGTTTTTCTTTAAGATCCATGCCCCTACCTTACATTTATAAACGTTTATTAGGCTTCTGTTTGTATGGATGGTCAGATAACGAACGTAGCCAACGAATACCGCTCCATTATAGGTGAATGCGGCGGATCGTTCGAGTGTTTGTATGGAGAGTTAAGACGCGTCCATTTACTTAGCAAAACAAATCGGCTTTTATACAACCTACAGTTCGTAATAGGAAACGAAATCGGCAATAAACTAACGGAAACGCTGTCAGATTTCAGGTCAAAAAATAAAGAAAAAGCCGTTGAAAACCTACAAGATTTAGCCAGCAGCGTTTTCTCATTAGAAAAAAGTAGCGAAGTGGGGAAGATAAAAATCGGAGCGTTTACTGTCGATTTCGTCGATCAAATTCCCTACGAGTTCGCTAAAATGATGCATGACGCTTGCGTTTTCATATCTGAAAAATTTGATGACGTCGGAATCGGAGATTTAGTTAAAAAAAGCGTGAAATCGATTCGTGTTGAAAAGTTTAACGATTCGATTGACGGAAATGAATCGGGAGGCACCGTCCACATAAACTATTTCGCGCCTACAGATACGTGGAAACTAATCAACACGTTAGTTCATGAAATTGGACACGCGATACATAAGAATAGAATACTGAATGACGCGTCTGTGTCATGTTGGAACGGTTACTTCAGTAAAGAACAAAAACACGTATATAATAGAAAACTACTATATAATATTATCAACCAAGTTATCAGAGATTTTAGTGGCGATAATTTGTATGAGTTATTAACAGAAACGATCAGCGTAGGGGACGACTTCGATACTGTTGAGTTTACGAACGTGAAGCAGTTCATATGGTTTGTAAGACAATTTGAGAAAAATTTCAACGTGACGCTTCTCAAGTATAACGATGGGTTTGAACCGACCGAATTGTTAGAAAATCTAATTGGAGAGCTTGAGGGCGAGCTTAACGAAATCGGTGAATGCAACGATTGGACGAATTGCGGCGAAATGTTTGATGAAAACAAGATGCTGTACAAATTTTTCACTTTGCCACTTACGGAAAAAATATCAGATCAAATAGCAATAAATGACGATTTCACACAGTTTGACAGTCCACCAGATTGTGAAGAGTATGAATTTCCATCCTGGTATGCGTCGTACGATACTTATGAAGATTTTGCTGAAACATTTAAGTATTTTATACTTAATAGAAATAAACTAAGCAAATCGGCGTATGAAAGAATGAGAAAAACTTTAGGCTTGTCAGGTATAAAAACCTCTTCGATAGTTCAGTACTATATGGTATGAAAAAATGAAAAACGCAGCTCAAGTAACCGCAATAGCGAAACAAATGACAATATTTGTTATTGGTCTAAAGGCTAAACTAAATGACATGATGCCCGGTGAAATAGATGACACAATTAAAGTAACGTCAATCAATCGTATGAATGACTTTATTGACAGAATAGTGACAACGGCAAAACAAGTCGAATACCTTGTAATTAACGACGTTCGACGACTTGAAATTGAGCAATACAGTCTAAGTGTTATTAACTCTGACCATCCATTTGTTAATATGCTTTCTAATATGGCGATCGATGGAATAGAAGAAGCTGCGTCAATATTTATGGACAAACTTAATGGAAATGAATTAATCGATCATTATTACAAACCTTGAAGAAAGACAGTTATAGTGGAGAAAACTTCTTCAATAATTCAATATTGCATGGTGTGAAAAAATGAAAAGCATAGCTCAAGTAATGACAGTGGCAAGACAAATGAGAGCTTTCATCGTTGATTTGAAGATGAAGCTAGATGGCAAAATGCCTAATGAAGTAGACAGTATAATCGAAGCAACATCGATTGGGTATATAAATGACTCGATCGATAAAATGATAGAAATGGCAAAACAAGTCGAGTATTTCGGAGCTAATGATATACAATTATTTGAAATAGAACAATATGTTGAAAGTAACATTTATTCAGAATATCCGTTAATCGGTTTGATGTCTGATATGGTGATCAAAGGGATCGGTGAGGTTATATCAATATTAATGGAAAAGCTCCCTGAAGAACATTAAATCTAAAGAAAGACAATCATAATGAAACATATTAAAAAAATAGTAGATACGCTAAAACAGTTGAGAGATTATATAAATAGCGTAAGTAGTGATATGGACCTCGATAGAAACGATCGTTTCTTTTATAACGAGGGCGAAGAAGCCCTGATTGACATGAGAGCTAAACGACTTGAAAAAATGACGATGGAGCACGTTAGCGATCTAGTAGACAGTATGATAAAAAACGCTAAAATGGCGGATGACGTAAGTAGTGAAGACGTTAAATCGATTGAAATTGGCGCGTTTATCATTAGAAACATAAAGTCTACGTATAAATTGATCAATCAATTAGTAGACATAGCCATGGGTGGAATAGTAGAAACACTTGAAATTTTACGTGGTAAAGTTATACACACACAATCGTCTATTGAAGATTACGAATTTTAAAAAGGGAATAGATTATGTTTGAACCAAGTATGCAAAAACCGTTTGAAGCCAGCGTTGTCGCCGCTGGAATCACGTATTATCCATACGAAGATGGGTATGATATGAAAGGTGCCACGGTTTTTACTATGCAGGGTAAATGCGATAACGGAACCGTGACAACGATAGAAGCGACAATGAGTAAAAAAACGGATACAACGAAAGAATGGGTTGATATAACTAAATCTTTCACTAACATGGAAGATAGCACGACAAGTACAAGTTATACAGACATAGACACCATATTGCAGGTAAACGGTATTAACGTTGAAAGAATAAGAATAAAATCGGTGACGATAGCTTCTTCAACTGTTTACTACGCATACAGGGTAATGTAAATGGCTAAATGGAAAGACGCTAGACCCGGAGTTGGCGGTGGACTCGGTGCAAACAAAGAGTTCACAGGCCCGGATAGTGTGGGTGGACTCGTTCTGTGGACGGATTTCAACGCCGCGTACACAGATCGCATTGAGTATCCAGCAAATAGCAATTTAAACTTTGATGAAACTAACGTATTTGGTCCACCATGGGGTTCCAATAATACTTCATCAGTAACAATAGATCCATCGACATATGATGGATCACCAGGCATGCTCACTATTACAGGTGACGCGTCAGCTAGTGGTTATCCATATGCTACACAGTGGCAATCTATTACAGGATGCAGATATGAAGTTCATCTACATGCAATGACACCATCAGTAAATCCAATATCCTCTAGAGCTGGTCTTTATGTTCCAGGATCTCATAGTGTTCCATATACACTGATTGATGATACGTGGCATACTTTGTCACATTATGAAGAATCGTATACACTCACTGGTGGTTATTTTAATATTGTAAGTGGTTATGTTGTAAATGGTGATACAAATTACTTCGATGATGTTCAAGTAAACTCGTATTCAGTAAATCGAGTTCGTTCAATCATAGGTCCGGATTTCATACAACCCACGGCGTCACATATGCCATTTATATCAAGATCGCATCATACCGGTGAGTGGTCAGTAAGATCTGATGACCCAACAAATGAAGACTATATGTACACAGAAAATGCAGTAGACCCCGGCAATACATCCACTGAGTGGACAATGATCTGGGTTGGACGAGGAAAAGATACATTTAACGCATTTCCGGATGGATACTACATACCACTATCATTACATGATGTCGGTCAAACATGGGTTGGAACTGTTGGGAATTTAAAAGCTAGATTTAGAGACGGATTATCTGGACAAGAGATATATTCAAACGATAGAGTTTGTCCAAACTCATATCATGTATATACTGCTGTATCAACCGCATCTGGTGTCGAGTTATGGATCGATGGTGTATATCAAAATATCTCGCCAGGTCCACAACAAAGAACATTGAATGAGATTGCATACGTTGGATCAAAAACATACCTACCACAGCATAACGCTAATTATGGTGAGGCCATAATATATAACAAGCCACTTTCACACTCTGAGCTTAATCAGATACATGATTATCTAATCAATAAATACAAAATTAAAGAATACCTACCTAGCCATGTATACGGTCTTAAACATTGGTGGGGCTTTGCTAATACTTTTCCCGAAAAATCAATCGTCGATGTTTATAGTGAATCTAGTAATTTGTCTATACAAAATAAACATGGTGATGTAACATCAATTACTAATGGTGTCACAAATGACACGTTATTTGATAATTATAGTACAGGTATAATTATTGATGATACACTTAATCATCAGTACTTTAGGCCACACCCATCGATTGACTCTGTAAATACAAATTATAGTTATAGGACACATTTTAATTATATACATCAAACGAAGTCATATGTGGGTATGATTGTTGATTTTAACAGTGATATCTCAACAACAAATTTATTTTTATCGACAAATTTTAGTGGTAACCCATCTAATGGTGGGTTTAGATTTGAGAGAATAAGCAATAAAATAGGTGCAAGGTATACTGATGGAGCTGGTGTTACAATATTATCAATAGATAATAGAATACACACCGGAAAAGTTTTTATATTGTCCGTATTCGACCCATCAACATTTAAACTAGATCTGTACATAGATGGTGCATTGGCAGCTACATCGACAGAAACGTCATTCGATACAACAAATGACGCAACACTTAGTTTATTTGTAGGTCATAACGACTCGTCATATTCAATATATGATGGATATGTTTATGATGTATTTGCTGGCGACGCAACTAATCTAATAGAAAGTGACATTAACATATTTAACGAATATGCACAAAGAAGAATGTCAACGTTGCCGGATCCAACATGGCTACCAACTGATGTTGATGGGCTCGTTCTGTGGACGGATTTTGGTGCTGCATACACCGATCGTATTGAGTATCCAGCAAATAGCAATTTAAATTTTGATGAAACTAACGTGTTTGGACCTCCGTGGTCTGCTTATAATACATCATCAGTAACAATAGATCCATCGACATATGACGGATCGCCAGGCATGTTAACAGTTACAGGTGACGCGTCAGCTAGTGGATATCCTTATGTTAGACAAAGTATTATAACAGGCTGTAGATATGAAGTTAATGCAAAATGCATGGTTCCTATAGGGACTCCGGCTAATTCAAGATGCGGTTTATATATAAATGGTGCTCATTCAAGTCCATACAGTGCAGTTGATGGTACATGGCATATTTTATCACATTATGAAGAATCATATACACTTACTGGTTCATATTTTATGCTTAGAAATGGGTATGTAGTGAATGGGTATACTGATTATTGGGATGATGTACAATTAAACTCGTATTCAATAAATCGAGTCCACTCAATCATAGGTCCTGATTTCATACAATCTACAACATCGCATATGCCGTTTATATCAAGATCTCATCAGACCGGTGAGTGGTCAGTAAGGTCTGATGACCCAACAAATGATGATTATATGGTATCTGAAAGTGTTATAGAACCGGGCAGCTCGTCCACAGAGTGGACAGTTACGTGGGTTGGACGTAGCGATGACCCAGATCCTGCAGGATATTACATGCCACTATCAATCGGTCCTGTTTCTACAGCATTTATTGGTATTCCTGGTAGTACTAGAAAAGCAAGATTTGCTGATTCTATATCAGGAGTTGTCGTACAATCACTAAATGAAGTTTGCCCAAACTCATATCATGTGTACACAGTTAATTCAACTTCTAGTGGCGTAGAATTATGGATAGATGGTGAGTATCATGGTAAAACATCTACTCCTCAGGGAAAAACTTTGAACGATATAATAACAATTGGTGGTGGAAATGTATTTCCACAAAAAAATTCAAACTACGGGGAAGCAATAGTATATAATAGGTCAATCTTACGAGAAGAAATTTACAAATTACACGCTTATTTAATGAACAAGCATAAGGTTGATCATCTTTTACCGTCTAACGTGTATGGACTTAAGCATTGGTGGGGCTTTGCCAATACTTTCCCAGAAAAATCAATCGTCGATGTTTATACTGAAAGTGGTAGATTATCGGTGCAGAATAAACATGGTGACGTAGCATCGTATATATATACTACTACTAATGATGTGATGTTTGACGAGCATAATACAGGAATAAACATTGATGACACATTAAATTATATATACTTTGATTCAACAGGTGGTAATGAGATAAAAACTGAAAGTAGTAAAAAAACTAATTTTAACTACCTACATCAAACAACATCATTTGTCGGTGTCATTGGGTATTTTAATAATATTAATTATCCAATATTTGCACACACAAATATGTCTGCTGATAAATCATACGGTGGGTTTAGGTTTATGAGGTCACCGTCTAACGTTAACGTCATATACGTAGATGGTGGTGGAACTAACCTATCATCAATCAATTATACATATACAGACAAAAAGATATTTATGTTATCAGTTATTGATATGTCATCTATGTTGTTGAAACTTTATATAAACGGTGTACACGTAGCTTCAGCCGGATTGGCAGCTGGTTGGGATACAACACAGGATTGCAAAACGTCATTAACACTGGGTCATTATACTATGTCCTATGGAACTAAAGATGCGTATATTTGTGATGTGTTTGCCGGTGATGCCACGTATCTAACGGATGATAATATAAAAACAATGAATATATACGCACAGAGAAGGTTATCACAATTTTAAAAAAAAAATTTAAACAGTGGAGATAGCATCCCATGGGAAGTTCAGACAAACAACAAAATATTCCTGACGAAGCGTACTGGGAAAAAGTAAGAAAATTCCAGATAGAAAAATATGGCATGATCATAGATGATGACACACATCATGTAGACATTAAGAAAGATAAACAGTATGAGGATCCGGAACAGTTCATCGAGGACGAACCGGTTTATCATCTAGTTCGTTTTAATACTAAAAAGCATAACGAAAAGGTTAGACAACGAATTCGTAAGAAGTTAATTCCTAGACAGACCGTTGGCGATCAGGTATTTGATCTGTTTTCTACTTACGAGATAGGGAAGTTTATCTATACGGTAGTCCCCGAAGAGATAGAGCTGTCAAAAAAAGATAAGATAGTGGCTTCTGGTTCTTACAATGAAATTACCGGTAAATTTAGCAAATCATATCGCGGTTGGCATCGCGTTTTGATTAAAAAAGGTAAGATCAAATCTCCGATGGGAGACGACGACCCAATATTCAAAAAGCAAAAAACGTCCCGATCATAACGCCGCTTTTCCCCTCATCATAACCATAGCTATATCCAACGTAGCTTCCGAAATTTCTCGTCAAGTCCATCCCGACCCCGCCCCCGATCGATTTGATCCCTACGTATGGCGCGACGTTAAATCGATCGATATGAAACACGTCAAGACTAATCCCGGCATCCACCATATCATACGCGGTTTTTTCACCCTTCAAAAACCCAACGCTTTCACTCAAGAGCACACCGATTTGAAATCTCGGCCTTAACCTAAACATCGGATCGGGTTTTTTCGGCCTTTCGTATACCTTCGTTTTAACTCTGATGGTCAGATCCCTGTCTATGTGTTTTCCTATTGTCAGATGCGCACGAAGGGGCACTTTCTGCGTTCCGTTGACATATATGCTTCCGTCGTATTTTCTTATTATTACTATCGGATCTTTAACTTCAAGTTTCGCCTTTGACTCGTGGATATCTTTGAGTTCAATGACCGCTTTTTTTATTTCATCTACCGTTGGTTTTGGTAGACAAACCTGACCGAGTAGCATTAAAAATTCGATTACCATACCACGTTCGCCGTATCTTGTTTTATAACGTCAACGACGTTACTGATTTCACTTTCAACTTGCGCTTTTATCGCCCGATTTTTCATCAAATCAACGCCGTCCAGTATGTCATACGTTACGTTTTCGGAGTCTACCTTTATTCTAAACGTTTTTCCGTCTGTGATCGTATCGCCTTCCCTTTTTGACTCATATCCATTTTCATTCATCATATCTACTATTTTATCTATATATACGTCAAATTCCCTTTTTGTTATCGGTCTTTTTATTCTAGCGGCTACCTTCATGATACCGTACTCCCCACAAATTTAATTATCTTTTTTACATCGTTCGCTATTATTTTCTTAAATCTAGGCTCGTTAAATAGTTTGTAATCACTATCATGTATTTTGTACGAAATTTTTGTATCCCCGATCAGTCTTTTTCCCATAGTAAACAGTATCGAAAATGCGTTAGTTTTAACCTCAATTCGGTCGTCTTGCATTTCCGTTCCTATAAACTCATATCCGTTTTCCGCTATTTTCCCTTTTATGCGGTTTACTGCTTTAGTTAGTTTCACCTGTTTTTCATGCAGGTCGTCTAGCTTTTCTTTTTTATCCTCTAGAAGTTGTTCGATCAATTTAGCTAATTTCAGACCGAAATTTTCTAACGCTTTTCTTGTCGGCGTTCCCGGAAATTTTTTATTTATAAACTCTATCGTGGCGTTTTTTATCTGTTCATCGTAACTGTCTAGTTGTATTCCACCTGCGACTTCTAGGTATTTTTCTTTTATTTCATCCGGTTTCATAGAGTCTGTATCAAGTTGAAGTATTGATCCGAACTGTGATGTGATCGAACTTCGGTCCATTGTTATTTTGTTATTTTGTATGTTTGTTGCTTTTGATCTAATAATGCTTTTTATTTTTTCTATTGATAGCCTAGTAGATTTTGTGTGTTCATATGCTTCATAAAACGCGTCAAGCGGCTTGTTGATTTGGATAGGATCTTGATTATTAAGTTCTAGTCTTATGTTAACTAGAATTTTGAAATTGCATTCTAACGCTTGTTGATCAGCGGTAAACTGTGAACAGTAACCTACCACCTCGTCGTTCATCATTCTATGGACAAGATTCAAATCTTTTTCATCTAACTTATCTCGAAGTCCGCCGGTTTGTTCCTCTGTCTGGTCTTGTTCACCGGTTTGATCCTCTGTCTGGTCTTGTTCACCGGTTTGATCCTCTGTCTGGTCTTGTTCACCGGCTTGCTCTTGTTGATCGGGCTCTGTGACGTTAGGTACGTTCCCGTTTTTTTCGTTATACTTTTCTTTTAGTTTATTGAAATCCGGGTCATCTTCATATGACAGACTATCATCGCCAACTAAACCGCGTATGGCGTTGTACACTTCGTCTTCTGTTGATGACTCATTGATAGTCCCAATTAGCCTAAGTTTGTCACCAGAGGATAACCAAGAGGGAATCTTCGAGTCAGAAGCCGTTCTTAATACACACTGTAATGCATTCATTTTTCTAGTTATATGTAACTATAACTATTTTATCAATTTTAGTCTGCCAGTTAGTGGTAACTTTTTGATTATTTTAGCTGATAGTAGGAATCCTACTTGATTACTCTTAAGAGTGCTTCTATCTATTATGTATCCGACTTCATATTGATTTAGCTTAGTAAGTAACTCAATTGTGCTTTCTGACAACAGTTTCCCAGTCCCAAATCGATCCACCAGGTGGCCAGGAGCGTGATATCTCTTTTTTCTTTTTTTCGGTTGTTTTATGATATTTGGATCTAGATGTTCGTCCCTCCTTTTAATTCTTTGCATTTCTGCTTCTTTTTTTATTTGCTCCTTAATTTTTAAAATGTCGGTGTTGTCCATATTATACTATACATATGTCAAATACAAAAATGCCCGGTATTCATGTTAAACACAACAAATTTAACACGAATACCGGGCTGGCGTTTAGTTGGTGATCGTCAAAACGTTTTTCTTTGGAAGGAAAGGAGGAAAACCAAATACCGTTTTTTCAATCACCAACAAAAACTCTTTATCAATGTTTTATTCTACACCTTCTTCATAAAATGTGTTTCCAATATTATCATTCACCGCATCTTCGTCGTTATAGTTTTCATCTTGCTGTGGGCCACGAACGCGACGCGTCTTGCGCGGCTTGAACAGCTTTGTGTGAATATAAACCGGAGCAGTTCCCGTATTCTCTGAGGGAACCGTAACAACGAAGTCTAGTTTAATTGATAGAATCGGAAGATTGAGCGAAAAGGTAATTACCTCACCACCTGATTTCGATTCTTTAATCGTTCCCGTTACGATATTTTGTACATCATTTGATCTATTTGGCTTTTTGTTAACGAAAGTGTTGCTATCATAATAATCTCTATTGTAATTCATAATTTTAATACCTATCTATTTATGTTATTATTCACATATCCTTCAGTTAAGGTTAACACCTGACTGATCTAGTCAGTCGCGCCCCGAGGTGGAGTCGAACCACCAACCTACGGATTAGAAGTCCGTTGCTCTATCCATTGGGCTATCGGGGCAAATGCACTATGCCAGACACCAGTTTTAGCTAACACAGTGCGGAGATTGATTATCCACACGGCTCACTTGACTCCCACAGCCTTGTATGTACAACTGGATACATACAAATAAGTGATTGTTATGCCGGTCATGTATTATTAACACCATTGTTAACGATTTTATTACATGATTATCTATGTATAATCAATCGGCGGAGAGAGAGGGATTCGAACCCCCGGAACGATTTCCCGTTCGACGGTTTTCAAAACCGTTGCCTTCGACCACTCAGCCATCTCTCCTATTGTGCATAATCTTACAGTTGTAGCACGCTGTTTTTTTTTGTTATGTCACCTACACACCTGAACATGTAAACGACACAGTTACGCGTACGGCAGCACCATTGTTACCGTACGCATCGTATGATTATACACAATAAATCTTTAGTACCGCCCGAGGGAGTCGAACCCTCACAGTCTTGCGACCCGTGGGTTTTAAGCCCACTGCGTATGCCATTCCGCCAGGGCGGCAGATTCGGTGGACCAGCTCGGACTTGAACCGAGGACCGGCGGTTTATGAGACCGCTGCTCTAACCAACTGAGCTACTAGTCCAATAGACTAAAATTGTCAAACATCCAGTGAACCGTTAATGTCCACATGTTTACACTACACTTGTTGTTTTGTTATTGTTAGTATGTAAGTGAATATTCTATTTCAAGTATATTCACTTATATCTTGAACGTGTCGCCGTATTCGTCACTAAGAAGCTCACCGTACGTCGAGTCTTCCTCTGAAAGCTCACCGATGAAACCGAGCTGCATCAGCGCCTCACTGACCGTCATGGATTTACTGAACTGTGTCATTATTTTTTGAGTGGTATCCTGAGCGATCGTTATGTCGTTAATTCCCTTAAACGTTCCGTATCTCCAATCATTTCCATGCTTTACAGGGACGAGAGCGCCTACGCGAGTCTTGAGTATAGCGTCAATTATGTCAAAATAGCTAACGTTTCCGATTTCCTCTGAAAAAATGAAATCGGGGTCAGAAATCGTCGCCGCCACCTTGATGAAAAATTTTTCGGACTTGTTCATGATAACCTTCCATTCAATAGATAAATAAACTCATTGTGTTTGTCTTCAGCTTCTCCGAGAGAATCCGGGGTTTCTTCAAACAAAGACCCAATTAAATTTTTGAATCCTAACGCCGCGACGTAACTTATTTTTATTATATCATCTTGATTTTCAATTTGCTCTCCGTCCCAAAGTAAACTAAACAGTTCACTGCTAAGCGCGGTTATGTTAACAGGATCAAGAATGTCGCCTGACAAACTTATAATTCTCTCCGCTATAGGATCGATGAGTTCATAGGAGTCATCATAAATTCTTTCCATCATCAAATGATCGCCGTAAAACGTTTCACCGAATGATTTCCAATGCGCGAAAGTGAAAATGTTAGTTTCTGCTTTTAGGTAAGCTAGCGCGATAACAAGCCCACATTCCTCTTCTTTACACCCTATATAATCATCAACCAACTGCTCAATCGAGGTGTTGGTCATATTTATATACTCATCAGTTAGCTCTATCATGTTTCGTTCCTAGTGTTGAAATCGTGTATCGTTTACAATAAACACTTATAAAGGTTATAAAATGTCTGATAAATGCATAAAACCGATAGTAATTCCTGATAATACATCTACTACAAATGATGATAATCCCTGTGGACCACATAGTAAATGCAATAAAAATAGACACATGAATATGTTTTTCGTTAGACGACAGTCAGGCCGTTGGTTTTGTCATTTAGACACCATAAAAGATGAAGATTTGATCTATCTTCTTTCCCACAATAGAGACGCGAAAAAGCATCTGCTCGCCATAACGGACGATCCTCATTTCGTTGAATTAGCTAACAGCATACAACTTGTTCATTCAAAGGTTCAAGAAGCGGATTATATTCAACACAGAGAGATCACGAGAGCCATACCGTATTATTATCTCGTTGGTGGAAAAGTGAATGGAAACTAACCCATACGACGTTCTTGGCGTTTCTAACTCAGACGACAAAGAAACCATAAAGAAAAAATTCAAAAGGTTAGTGTCTATTTATCACCCGGACGTCGGCGGCGATAAAGCGAAATTCATAAAAATAAAATCGGCGTACGATCAAATCATCGGATCGGTAGCGACGTCACAAAACGTGGTGCTGGATCGAGTGAAAACATCATATGATGTTTATGTCAAGTGTTCCCTTCGTCAATCGATAAACGGGTTTAAACGAAATTTCATCATTCAAAATTTCCCTAAAAAATGTCCGGTCTGTAACGGATCGACAAGGCATGAAACCGACGTTAATCCGCCGTGCATGATTTGTGGTGGAACAGGATATAGAGTCATGGACTCATCGATTCAAAACTGCACGTTTTGTAACGGAACAGGTTTCATGTCAACGGTAACGTGTAGTGCTTGTAGTGGGAAAGGTTACAAAAAATCAACGCTCGACGTCACTTTAGATTTCAAACCGGGGATTCGGAATCATGATGAAGTCGTATACAACACCGATGGCGTGGATCTTTATTTCATTGTGGAAATAGAAAAAGACGATCGCTTTGAACGGATAGGTGACGATCTAAAAACAGACGTCGATATTTTTTACAAAGACATGTTAGACGAAAAAACGATAACAGTCGAGTCGATCAACAAATCGTTTAATCTAAAACTTCAACCGGTCGATTGTGGTGATATTATAAGAGTTCAAGGAGGCGGGGTGAACGGTGGGGATTTGTTGGTGAAGGTCCGTATTCTTATGAAGTAATACTTTTTCTGGCCTTCCTTTATATTTTCCTGGCTCTTTGAATATCTGATATGGCCTTTATATAGCTCGTTCTATTTCCAAGGCCAGGAAGAGGGTGCTCTACTGCTGCGTATTACATATTGATTCGATTTCACTGCACTTAGTGATCTTTTCACTTATGCACTTCGGGTTGAAATCAATTCCGTTGAATATAAGCTCTATGCACCACTGTTCACAGGATTCAGTTCCGCCGTCTTCGAGCTTAACCGGATCGCCCAGTGGACTACACCCGACAGTGCCAGAATCGTTGATGAGTTCACTTTTCATCACGTTGCAGGCAGGAGCACAATAATAGTCATCTTTTTGTGGTCGAATCACCGGGTCCGGGTCCGGACCCCAGTTACTAGTTCCTCCACCACATCCAACGAGCAAAACGAAAACTGCTACTAACTTTTTCATCAATAACAAATGAGTATTAACGTCTTAGCTTAGTACCATCATTAGTTTTATTTGTGTCTCAGTTATTTTATTGGACTCAATAACACCGGGGTAATTAGTTTCAATCATATCCATGATTGATTTATATTTATACTTTATGATAGTATTAACCATAGTTTCGTGAATTAACTTCCACAGTCCTGTTTTTTCAGAATTTTGTATCTTTCTCATCATGCTAAAATCATCAAATAGCATAATGACGGCATTTTTATATAGTGAATAAGCGGGTGAAGTGACAAACATAGATGTTAGAAGTTCAAATTCTTTTTCACCATTAGATATCTTTAGTGCGACTCCGTTATTATTCACTAATCTATCGAACGAAACTGAAACTCGGCTTTCATCATAGCCGCTTATAAGATTATAGTTTATAGATCGGAGCCCATTGAACATGATATCATGCATTTTAATAGTTTGTTCTAATATTTCTTGTGGGCCTTTCATGATAAGATCAATCCTAATTTTACCTGAGTTTTAGTTATCTCATATCTTTTCATGAACTGTGGTCGGTGAATTTTCATAAGATAGAATATAAAATCATGCTTGTATCCCAATAACAGATGTTCTGACATATCACACATCATCTTCCACAGCCCGGTTTTTTCAGAATTTTTAATCATGTGAACACCGTCTGTGCTACCGAACATTTGTTCAATGATAAACTCGTAGAGTTGATGACGTGGCGCGTTTATCATCAGTGATCCACTATACATGATCTCATTCGTACCACAGGTTATATTGAAGATCGGAGTGTGATCATCGATGAGTTTGATAAATTCAACGCTAAAGTCACTTTTTATCTCATCGTGTCTCATGTCAAAATCAACAGACCTCAATTGCTCAAGGAAATATCTATAATAATTGAGCTGGCGATCGATAATTTTTTGAAATTCATCCATATCTACACACCGATACTACAATCAGATCTAAAATTTGAAACTATTCTTTCCCTTTTTAAGGGAAAGAACCCGGTCAGACAAATGTTGATTTTAAATTTAAACGTTTAGAGCCTTTCTTTTTCTTTTCAAGAAAAAGAACCCTGTTAGAAAAATAGTGAAAAAGTATGATCAAATTCAAATTTAACCAGGTTTAGCATCAATATTATTGAAACCTTTCTTTTTCTTTTTAAGAAAAAGAACCCAACTAAATAGATTTGATTTTAAATTTAAACATTCAGAGCCTTTCTTTTTCTTTTTAAGAAAAAGAACCTTCTTTCAATCAGTTCAATCAATCAATTCAATACACAGTTTGAATCAACTTAAATTATGTATTAATGTATTCAAAGAAATACAAACTAACAGTCCAATTCAATGACAACACCCAGTTCATTAACACAACATACCAACGAAGGTATTTCCTTTGGCTCTCCTTTGTCTTTGGGTATATAATATGCCGTGATATAGCTTGAACGAATCAAAGAGCCAGGAAGATACAAAGGAAGGCCAGAAAGAGTATATAGTATTTCAATAAATAAAACAAACAGTCCAAACAATTCAAATCAAACAGTGAATAAATCATAGGAAAACAAACAGATCCGTTCTATTTTCAGATAACATCACACAGTCTCAATAGACAAAAAACACAAGAGAACAAAACAGCCCGAAAAAACGTTTTTCTTTTTTTCCAAACAGATCCAATGGTAGTTAACTTTTTTCTCACTTCAACAGTCCAAAAAAAATTATTTTTCTTTTTTCTTCAACAGATCCAATGGTAGTTTTCTTTTTTCTTCAACAGATCCAATGGAAAACTATGAAATAGTTTTCCATTTAACGATCTCTTACTCCAACAGTCAACAGATCTAGTTTAATTTTTTCATTAAATTCAATTTAATTACGATCTTTTAATTTTTTAGATCTAAATTTATAAAAATAAATAGAAAAAAGGAAAAAAAGTTTTTTTTTACGTTTTAGAAAAAGGTTTTTTCAATTAAATAAATGAAATGAATAAAATTGAATAAAACCATAAAGAAAAGAAAGAAAAACAAGAACATCATCAATAATTTCATTCTCATCGAGAATATCATCAATTCCAATAATTGGATCAATATCAATCATTTTTCCAATATTAACGATTCGTTGATGATCCCTTGAAGGGAAATTGAAACGTTGTTAATTATTCTCTGTTTGAAAAAAAGAAAAGTTTGTTTTTTTTGAAAAAAGTTAACTACCATTGGATCTGTTTAGGAAGAAAAAAAGGATCTGTTCACTGTTTAGGGAAAAGGAAAATGGATCTGTTGGATCTGTTTAGGAAGAAAAAAAGGATCTGTTCACTGTTTAGGGAAGAAAAAAGTTAACTACCGTTGGATCTGTTTGAATAAAAAAGAGATCTGTTTATTGTAGTTTTGATTCACTACGGCGCTGTTGATCCTGTAAATAAATTAGACACAAAAAAAAACGATCAGTGGACTAAAAAATATGGAAATTGAACTGTTTGATATAAAAGACTGTGCAACACCTGATGGTCCCGCTGTGTGTTTTTCTATGAAATTAAATATCGAGGGACTGTTGATCAGGTGTCATGCTAATTCAAGAAATGATTTGATTCGTGAGATTAACAGGGAACTACTAAAAAAGTCACAACACAGGACACTAGATCGTGAAGAAATCGATGAAATAGCCAACTTCATGGAAAACAATAGTGACTATATAAATGCGTCTATTAGATTGATTAAAAGAATCAATGAATACGTCAATGAAAACGTAAAAAACGTTGTCGTATCAAAGCCCACCGAATTCATCGTTGACGTTGAATTTCTAGAGTTCAAAAAATATGATAGAAAGACTGTTGATATGTATTTCAAAAATTATGGTAGATCATTGTCGATGAGAATTCCATTCAGTACGTTTTTGAATGATCAACAGTCTATTTTCAACACTGTTATATCTGACATTGTTATTAGCTCCGAAACAGTTCCCAGATTGCACGATGTTAAATACAGCGAAAGAACGTATATATCATTTTTTAGCGCATTAAAACAATTTGTAAATAGTAAGAACTTCACATCAGATTTGAACAAAGCATGCAATAACGCTTTGTCTGATTCGACTGTTGGTCGTCTTTATATGATGGAATCGATCATGAAATGAAAAGTATTGATGAAAATTTGAGGTTTTATAAAATAATACGTGATTTTATTCGTGAGGCTGCAGATGACAGTGGGGTAGAGGTCGATGTTAACACTTCCTGTACCGCGATTGTTTTCTTTTACACCACCTACAGCGATAGCATAAAAGATCATAAGACGATAGAAGCTTATATGAAAACTCACATTTTCACCTCTTATATAGACATGATGAAAACGTGGAAAACTGTTCAATGCGCTTCATACTCGGAGCCAGAGGCGCTGTTTAAATGTTGTTTGGCTAAATACAACGAGATTCAAGTGAATGAAGTTGATAAATTAAAAGAAAACCTTGAGTCGGCATATAAGGTCTGTAGGATAACGCGATGAAGGTAGAAATAACAGATGTTTATCTACGAAATTCCGGATATGTTAGCTCTGTTTCTTTCGATTTATGTGTTTATATTAATGGAGAAAGAATTTCATGGCGTGTAAAATTTAGTGAGGATAACACGTGGATCGCGGACTTTTCTTTTGAAGTTTACTGTAGAACGGGTAAAAGATTAAGTGAAAAAGACATAAAGGATATAAAAGAGGCTGTAAAAAATAACAAAGATATCATAAATGAAGTCGCAAGATCGATTGAGTTGGCAGAAAATAACATAAAGAAGCATAAAAGTGATGCGGCTATTGATATAAACTTCATCTCGATGAAACTAACCGGCGAGTTTAATGTCGTGGTGGAATATGAGTTTGACGGTGAAGTGTTTACTATTGATGAGCTTGACGTAACGATGTTTTTAACACGTTACGTTCATATGTTTAATAAAATAATTGATCTTACTAAACCTAGAAAGACAAACGAAATGGATCATCCTAGCAGTAGAACGTACAGTTCGTTCGCTAAAATAGTCGATGATTTTATTGAACAAAATAACGTACCTGTTATTATAGGGAAAATGAAAAACAGGGTGTTTTCTATTGATGAACTTGAAACGATCCACAAAATTTCCAAAATAACACGATAAAATTTCACTGTAGTATGTTAACGTGTCGCTATGGCAAGAGAAAAGATAGAAATAAAGTTCATCGAAATCGACGGAATAACGAAACTTCCCTCAGGAGGAAAGAAAATCGATCTGTCGGTAAACTATGGAGCAGTCCATATGCAACACGTTTTCAAATTCACCGTTTGGACCGATGACGGACTGTACGTGTCAGTGGATAAACTGATCAGTAGTTTTGAAAAAGAAACAGGGGTTGTGACTATTGATAGGGAAGTGTTGGCTAAAAAGCTCGGTGAGGTGATAAGGTCTATCATGCAATGAAAAGTTTGCAAGAAAACATTGACATGTACATGACGATCGCTGATTTCATTGAATCAACGGAGACGGGCAATTTTGAAGATTCGAACGTCGACCTTGTCGGTGGTATTTTGATTAAGTCATATGGTTATTACACAACTATCGATAAGGGAATGAACATGAGCTTTAGTGTCATGTCAACTTTATCCTATATGTATGAAAATACTAAAGAAATTGAGTTTATTTGGTCTACCATTGAATCAACGATCAATAAAGACAAACAAAAGCTTCTTCGTCATTGTGTAGCCAGATTCAATAATTGTAAAAATTGTGACGATCTCATCGAAAAGCTTGAAGCAGTAAGAAAGTTAGAGAAAATAACCGGATGAACATTGAACTGTTGAACATCAAGGACTGCGATTCTAGGCTCGGTCCGATCATATGTTTTGATATACAAGTCATCGTTGGCGGATTCTCAATAAAACGTCATGTTCAATCAACAGAAAATATTAGCGATGTGATACGTGATATCGACACGTCAATGTACAACAATGTCGGGAAACACATCAGCGAGTATGACGTAAAAGAAATAATTGAATCGATAAAAAATAACAAACAGCACACCGATGCGTCACTTCGTTTAATGGAACGAGTGGACAAGCATATTGATCTGAATATAAAAAACGTTATCGTGTCTCGTCCACCGGATTTCACCGTTGACATCGTATTCCTTAGATTTGAGAGTATGGGTTGGAAAACTGTAATTTATTATGAATATAACGGAATTGAATACAAATTGGAGTTCATTCTTAACACTTTTTTGAAAAACCAAATGCAGTCTTTCGATCTAGTGTTGGATCGAATAGTTTTAACATTGAATGTTCCAATGTTTCGCGTTATCAAATACAGCGATAGAACCTACAAGTCGTTTTTCAGAAATTTTAAACAATTCGTGAGCGACAAAAGCTTCAGACTAAACGCAAACAAAGCATACAACACGATTCTCCCCGACGACGCTATGAATCGAATATACAAGATAAGGAAAATAACGTGGTAGAATTCTCTCTTGAAATAACGAAACCGGCTCTGTATGACTATAACCCTGAGTTTTTGTATACCGTTTACATACTGAAAGACGGTAAACGGGCAAGTATAAACATAAGATCGTCAGACAGTAAAGCGATGATTAGAGATACTGTCGCTGTAAATGATGTCGTTTTTTCTAACGATGAGATGGAACAAATGATATCGTTCATAAAAACGAATGACTTATTCATAAATGAGTCCATCAAATCCGCTAAACTTATACATGAATTTAATGAGGAAAAGTCTAAAGAAAAGTTTCATTTTATCAATATCAATTTTGTTGGCTTTACGTTTAGTAGGGGAAACGTTATCGTACAATATGAGTTTGACGGTGACATGAAACGAACGGACGTGTCGTGTAAATCAGTACAAAATAACGACATTAGTTCAGTATTTTGGAGCGTAGTACGAAGTAGCGGATTAATACCTGTACATAGCTCTACCGTATTTTCTAAGGAAACGTATGAATCATTCAGTGAGGTATTTAACGAGATAAAAAATCACAAAAGGTTTCATTTTCATCTAATAATGTCATACAATGGACTAGTCGATAACACTTATATGAATCGAATATATAACATTGTAAGGGTAACTGAATGAAACTTTCGATCGATATTTCGACACATCATGGCGACGAGTATGGAGCCACGTATCTTTTGACAATAGAGATTAACGGTGTGTCATGCAGTGTAAGACTTCGTTCTTGGTATGATGATTTTGCTGTTCGTGAAGAGGTTTATGACGCGTTCTTCAGAGTTTTCAACAAAACTCCGACACAACAAGAGTGTGACAGAATATCAGAGTTTGTAAAAAATAATGACATTATTATTGATAATACCTCACTACTTATACAGAAGTTTGTTAATTCTACTGATAGATTCAAAAATGTGAATCGTAAATTTAACAAAATAAATATTATATTTTATGATTATAAGTTTGATTCAGGGGAAGTTACGATTTTCCACAGATCTAAAAACGTGGAGAAAATGCGTTCAAGTATTCAAAGCAAAAAGATCATATATGGGCAAGTTAGCGATATACTAGATGAGATACTAGATATTCCTAACAATAAATACACCGGTAATGACTATAACACGTATCTTTCAGATGCTACCCATGAATCATTCAATGAAATTTATGAAAGAATACGGAACGATCCGAAGTTTATGAATCATGTTTTGATATCGATAAACAATATCGTGGGACAGGAAACTGTTAACAGACTGTATAAGATGGCGAAAGTAACAGGATGAGTCTCTCTATATGTGAGACTTTTTGAAATTTGATACAGAAAGCAAAACGAACTGTTTATTCCCCATTCTGTGAATTTGATCTTTGTTGGCTATTGACTTGATCGGTGGAAGTAGTTCAAAGTCTTCATCTTTGTCTTCAATGAATGATGACACGTCTATTATATAATTGTCGTCATCAGTGTTTAGTATGTCATAAATATGTCTACCTGTATTTCTTGTTTTTCCGTATGATTTGTCTTGAGCGGTTTGAATGGCTTTGCACTCACTGTAGTTTCCCTTAAATACGAACATATCGAAGAGTCCTTCCTTGAACAAAATTGACATCTTTACCCTACCATCGACGACTTTACTCATACTCATTAAATAAAAGTTAAAATGAAGGTAATCATAAAAACTGTTGACGTGATCGATAGTTGGAACCCAAGACTTTCAGTATCTCTTGATATTAAAGTTGATGGTAAGCTATTTTCATGTGATTTTTACAACAAAAGTATATATATGATTGGAGGTGGGTCAATAGACAAAAAGTTCAATGAAAAATTAGGAAGAGACGCCACGAAACAAGAAAAAGAACAGATCCTGAATACTATCATAAATGACGATCGAGTCATACAAAAATCATTGGATATCATTAGCTTAGTGAACAAAAAAGTAGACGGTAGAATAAACGATGTGATTAACAGAAAACTCGTTTCCATGGATGTGGAATTCACAAGAATGTATGCTAATGATCGTGATGTAGTAGCCTACTACATATATGATGATACACAATCTAAGGTTAGCTACTCACATGATTTAATAAACAACAAACCAGAGACTGTATTTAATGTACTAATGGACATTATTGCTAAAGATAATGACCTATATAAACAATTCATACACTATAGCTTAAATTCATACGAAACTTTTTACTCAATGCTCAGAAAGTTTGTCGCTACAAATCAGTTTAATACAACAATCGATAACACGATTCACGGGAAAAATTTGTTCTCAGACAGGTATGTTCCTGGTAGCATAGGTGAGGTTAGTTATGCAACATACAAAAACAACATAATAAATAACGCTATTAATGCAAAAATAAAAACAATATCACTCATGTTTTTACCTATTAAACAACTGTCTGACTGTGACGCATTGATTACTTACGCATATAATGGCCTTATTTATCCATCTAAGTATTCTATCTATGGTTTTTTCAATAGTATATACTCTGTCTTCAATGATCTTACTAATTATGCTACTAAGGATTTACCAATAGGTAAAGAACGTACGATAGTTTACGATGAATACACATATTCTTCTTTTCTTTTTGTCATCAAAGAGTTTCTAACAAGCTACGAATTTAGACTCTACGCAAATATAATGCACAATAGCACACTTCCTAAAAAGAAAATAGAACAACTACTTAAGTTACATATGATTTCAAAATAACAGGTGTATTTTCTTTTTGTAGGCAAAGGTCAAGAAAATGCAAGTTTCATTATTTTCCATCAAATACGCGATGAATTCAAATAAACTAAGATCTGTTTACCACGTTCAAGTTTCAGTTGATGGAAGAGATTTTATTATCACACTTAGGTCCAAAGATAGTCAATATGAGGCTAAAAACAGGATATCAAGGGCGTTTTTTGTAAACACAGGTAGGGATTCGACTAACGAGGAAAACGAAAAAATACTAAAATATGTGGCGGCGCACCCTGGTGTGATTGACTCTGTGAGAGAATCTTTGGAAAGAGTCAAGAAAATACAAAGGAGAATAATGATGAGATTTTCAGAGGTTAATCTCGTGTTCCTTGACTATGAATTTAGTGGAGGATTCGTATCAATATTATATGAAAGCGATGGGCGTCAATACACTGTTGTCGTTCCTGCCAGTGATTTTCATGGAAAAACAATGCCTGCTATACTTAATAGCATAACTAAAAAAACAGGAACGGACGTCGGAATGTACAAATTTTTGGGAAGGGAAACGTACGAGTCGTTTTTTGACATCCATGGCAGAATAATACGCTCTGACGATTATCCAGTGCACCTAGCCATGTCAAATAATGAGATAGTAGGTGAGCAGACCATTGAAAGACTAAATAAAGTGTCAAATGTCATAAAATGAACGTAACAATAGAAAATTTCAGTGAGTATGCTAATTATAGTATAATGAACTATGATATTGTCATTGAATATGATGGCGCTACGATTAGATATACAGTAGATAGTAGATCATCGCTTATAAATGATCATTTGATCAAAATCAATAAAAGATTTTCTAACGTGTTTGCCAGAAGCTTGTCAGATGAAGAGAAAAAGCAAATATTGAAATGCGTATCTGACAACGTACAAATTCAAAAGTTCGCTCTTAGGATCATTCGTATAACTAACAAATCATATGATACTAAGGTTCGTGACATACTCTCGATAAAAAGAAAGTATACTAGAGTTAGAATTTTGTCGATACAAGGAAAAAACGTCAATGAGGTAACGGTAAACTACGTGTATGATGGTAAATTAGGATCCGTAGATTACAGGACAAAGCGTCTTTTGAACGATGCGTTTGTCGTCGTTGATAACATACTGGAGTCAATATCGAAGGTAGAACTTAAAACCAGCTATAATGATTTTTTCATTCATTATGATGATGAAACGTACGAGTCGTTGTTCTCTGTGCTACATGAATTCATAACTAGTAGTAAATTTAGGGAAAAATACATACTGTCCAATAATCGTGTTATGCCACCAGGACAGTTCAAAAGACTTTATAAAATGTGTGAAATTTCAAGATGACAGCCATAATAAAAAACGTTAGATCGAGCAAAACCGGAACGTTGACCGGTGACATTTTCATTGAAATAAGAGGAAGGTCTATCCATCAAATTTGTGTTGAAGATGACATCGAGTCTATTGTTCGTGAGGTAAACATGGAAGTTTCTCACAATATAAATAGGTCGATGACTACACGTGAAAGGAACGTACTCATCGATACCGTATCCAAAGTTATTAATGGGAAGTACAATGATAAACGTTTCAATAAATGCATTTAGTCATCTATCATATTACTTTGACTATGAAGCTATGGTTGAAGTTGATGGAGACAGGTTCGTTGTCGAGTTGAAGTCATACTATGACATAGATACTATAAAAGCATCAATAAATAATAAGTATTCAATACTTTTCTACAAAAATTTGACAATGAATAAACTAGATGACATAGCTAAATTGATAATAACGAACGATGTCTTTGTGAAAGAAACGGAAAAGTCAATTGAGTCAGTGTTCAAAGCGTCAAATCGTGAGGATGATCCGGTGGAGTCATTTCACAAAGTTGACGTTCAGTTCAATGACTTTGAATTCAAAGATGGTATTGTTAACATTTCATACTCTGATGAATTATCCAGTGAAACAGTGCAAATTCCTGTGAGGATGTTTTTTAATGAGACTGTTTACGGATCATTCAATCACGTAATAGGATACATGAGTGAAACGTCAGAGCACGATAACGTGTATTTTAGCGAAATGGCCTATGAATCGTTTGAAAAAATATTCAATGAAATTAGGCGTTCTGATGATTTTCACCGACAACTAGCTATGTCATTAAATAGGTCTGTGAATCCGGAAAACGTAGACAGAACATGGAAGCTACTTAGCATAAGAAAGTAACTCGGTATGGATCTTTTCCTAAAAGTTCTTGAACCTATAACACAACCGTTTAAGTTTCATTCGGTATATGAATTAACCATTACGCGCGATGGCAAAGACGCTAAGATTCAATTTATGTCAGATAGTATGCGAAAAACTGTTCGTGACATAATAAATTCTTCAGCAAGAGAACTTTTTAGTAAAGAACTTACCACTCAAGAGATGGACGAAGTGTTTGATTTTATAGGGAATCACGAGCTTGTAATAAGTGAGTCCATAAAATCAATAGAAAACACGCGTGATCTTAAACAAGGAACAAATGAACTAACCGAATTTGAAATAATATTTCTTGATTATTCATTTGATGACAGTTATGTTGTTATACAGTATAAAACTTCATACGGTTCTAGTGGTAGTAAAAAATTCATATGTAGTCTTTTTCATAGATCACCGGGAGACCTATTAGACATAATAGCAAGGTCTATCTTTGGCTATGATCGTATGAATCATTACCTGAGTAAAAATACATATGAATCGTTCAAAAAATTGTTGCATAGGTTTATAAATGACGATCGATTTCACTATCATCTAGTTATGTCATATAACAACATGACGAACAGGGATAAATTTAAGAAACTTTATCAAATTTCAATTGTAAAATCATGAGTGATAAATCAATCAGGATAGTAGATGTTAGTAAGTCTAATGGGTTTGAGGCCGAAAGGGGGTTCATACTAGATATTAAGGTGCAATATGTAGTGAATGATGGTTATGTTACAAAACATGAACTTATATACAATGCTCATTCTGGGTTTTCGCTTGAGTATTTGATCAAAAACATTAAACAAAAAATACTTGATTCGTTAGGTTTCAACACTGAAATTGATATGACGTACGCCGAGGATCGTATTAGGTCAATAATCAATGATTATTCGGACGTTAGATGTGTCAAAAAACTGACGCAAAAGAAACAAGTATATGAAAAGTCGTTGGAGTTTGTTACGGATGAGCCATACTTTTATGACATTCAATTTGACAAAATACGGCTCAACAATCTTACGTTAAAATTTTTTGTCACATATTACGGTGAACAAAAGATAGTTCAAAGTAGTGTTATGATACTTGAAAGATCATCCCATAAAATACTAGAGTCTGTTTTGTACAAAATTGTGAAACAGCCGAAACAGAATTACGCGTTCACCGAAGACACCTACAAAAGTCTAACGTCAGCAATCGGGAAATTAGGGAAAAACAAGCTCTTGCACTCTATGATCAAGTCACAAATAGACCCTCTTTTGGACATAGACCGAACAATGAAACTCGTTGGTTTCAACGACATGTAAGTTCTGCCCTTCCTTTATACTCTTCTGCTTCTTTTTATATTTCAAACCCCTTAACATAGCTAAAATGTCATCAGAAGGACAGAGAAGGCCAAAGGAAACGCTTTCCTTAAGTCTTTTTTGTTCCATACGCTCCATTAAACTTTCGCATAAGTTGTATAGTATGAAGATAGAGAATTTAAAGGTAACACCATGGATTTATCACTTGAAGTTCTTGATGAGATAAAGAAACAGGATGAGTTCACAACTTCTTACGAGTTGACAATAAAGCATGAGGGTAGGATCACATACTTTAGATTCTTTTCCGATAGTATGAGGAAAACGATTGAGGATAAAATAAACTCCAGATTTATGGAAAAATACGGAAAAGAACTTACGAATGAGAAAATGGAACAAGTATTTGACTTCATAGGAAGTCATGAACTTATGATAAATGAATCGATCAAATCTGTTAAAAATATGATTGATCGTAACTTGACAGATTATAAGTTAACAGGGTTTGATCGAATTAGCATAGACTTTGTTGATTTTTCATTTGATGACAGTTTTGTTGTAATAAACTGCAACATAAACGATGGTCTTAAACAATTTCGTTTTATGTGTAGTCTTTTTGATAAAACACCAATTGAGAAAATGTTTAATGTTGTTACTAGACAAATAAACGGTAACATAATAGGAAATAGATATTATAGTGATGATACCTATGAATCATTCTCCAGGTTATATGAGAAGATATTGAATGATAAAAGATTACACTATCACTTAACGATGGCGTATAACAACATGCTAAACAAAGATAAGTTTAAGTCAATCTATAAGGTATCTATCATAAAGTCATAATAACGTCGGTTATAACAGACGATGTGTTATCCGTTGAGTCTAAAAATTTTATGATTTAGTTAGTTCTGCCCTTCCTTTATATTCTCCTGCCTCTTTTAATATCAAAATCCCCTGAACATAGCCAAAACGCTCTCGAAGGCCAGAGAAGGCCAAAGAAAACGCTTTCCTTAAGTCTTTTTTGTTTCATTTATGATGTCATGGAACAAAAAAGTTTAGGCAAGAGGTGTGTGGACGTGGCTATGACTCAACTCGGGGTCAGGGAAAATCCACCGCACAGTAACTCAGGTGTGGCTATCAGACAGTATTTGATACACTGCGTGAGGGGTGATACGGATAAGCCCCTTTACCTACACGCGTCAAACTGGTGTATGGCGTTTCAATCGTGGTGTCAGATGAAGGCGTTGAGTGATGATGAGATTCCAGCTCATGGATACAGAGCTGGCGTTATTGAAGCGATAGCAGATTGTACAAATGACAAATACTCTGGCGTGTGGATTCCAAAGTCTGCTGCTATACGTGGGGACTGGGAGCCGGAAATCGGTGATTTAGTAATATTTGATAGATCAACGGGAAAGCCGGAAACGTCATGGTGGAGACACGTTTCAAGAATCTCCAACGTTTCCGGTGATGTACTTGAAACCATAGGCGGAAATGAATCCGACATGGTTCGTATTTCCGAGCATAAAATCAATGAACGGAAAATTTTAGGTTTTATTCAATATCCTCGACTTGTCGAGGATGATGTTAAGTTTTCCTTAACTGATGACGAGAAACAGAGAATAATTAACAACGTTTCAATTTCCCTTCAGGGGATCATCAACGAATCGTTAATATTGGAAAAATGATTGATATTGATCCAATTATTGGAATTGATGATATTCTCGATGAGAATGAAATTATTGATGAT
>Ga0256831_1000051_pt1 | contig 54765 bp, 49 predicted proteins | sample 132544metaG_FD_189087 | JGI IMG/M metagenome (GOLD analysis project Ga0256831, IMG submission 189087) | Hydrothermal vent microbial communities from Lau Basin, Pacific Ocean - 132-544 | ecosystem: Environmental > Aquatic > Marine > Hydrothermal vents | place: Pacific Ocean: Lau Basin | collected...
CACCGAGATTCAGGTCTATTTGTCCGTCTTTTTCCAGTTTGGCAATATCTGCCGGTGTCAGTTGGTTGACTTTTCCGGCTATTTTGCCCATTTCTTTACCGTATTTAGGTCCCAAAACTTTAAAATTGGGTTTAGCAGATTTGACTATGACACCCGAAGCATCATCGAGCAATTGCATGTCTTTGACATTGATTTCCGACAACACCAAATCTTTAATGGCTTGCAAATCGTCGCGGTCTTGTGCAGACAAAATGGGAATCATAATTTTTTGCAAGGGCTGGCGTACTTTGATTTTTTCTTTTTTACGCAAGGATAAAGCCAAGGACGAAATCAATTGAGCTTTTTGCATTTTGCGTTCCAAATCTTTATCGATTTCTTCGGGATTGACTTTCGGGAATTCTGCCAGATGTACCGATTCAAAATTTTCTTTTCCTGTAACACCGATTAAGTCTAAATAGAGTTTGTCGGCATAAAACGGGGCGATGGGTGCCATCAATTTGGCTACGGTCAACAAGGCTTTATAAAGCGTTTGATAAGCCGAAATTTTATCGGGTCCGTATTCGCCTTTCCAAAAACGGCGGCGGCTCAAACGCACATACCAGTTGCTCAAATCGTCGATGACAAATTTTTGAATGGCACGTGCCACTTTGGTCGGCTCATAGTCTTCATAAAACTTGGTTACTTCGTCTATCAAAGTATTGAGTTCGGATAATATCCAACGGTCGATTTCCGGGCGGTCTTGGTACGCCACATCTTCTTCTTTGTAAGTAAAACCATCGACATTGGCATACAGGCTGAAAAAGCCGTAAGTATTATAGAGCGTTCCGAAAAACTTTCGACGGACTTCTTCCAATACTTTGACATCAAATTTGAGATTATCCCACGGATTGGCATTCCAAATCATATACCAGCGAGTGGCATCGGGGCTGTATTTTTCAAGCGTGCTAAACGGGTCAATGGCGTTGCCGAGGCGTTTGCTCATTTTTTGCCCTTTGGCATCGAGTACTAAACCATTGGAAACAACGTTTTTGTAAGCCACCGAATCAAAAACCATGGTGGCAATGGTATGCAAAGTGTAGAACCAACCACGGGTTTGATCAACCCCTTCGGCGATAAAATCTGCCGGAAAAAATTTATGGTCGTCTATCAATTCTCTGTTTTCAAACGGATAGTGCCATTGGGCATAGGGCATAGAACCGCTATCAAACCATACATCAATCAGGTCGGCTTCGCGGTACATGGGTTTGCCGCTTGGCGATACCAAAACAATTTGGTCAACAATATGTTTGTGTAGGTCAATTTTATCGTAATTGGCATCACTCATATCATTGACATCAAAGTCTGCAAAGACATCTTTTTCCATCAATCCGGCTGCTACGGCTTTTTGCATTTCGGCTTTCAATTCGGCAACCGAACCGATGATGATTTCTTCGTTGCCGTCTTCGGTACGCCAAATCGGTAAGGGAATACCCCAATATCGAGAGCGCGACAAGTTCCAATCATTAGCATTTGCCAGCCAGTTGCCAAAGCGTCCTTCGCCGGTAGATTTGGGTTTCCAATTGATGGTTTTGTTGAGTTCAATCAAACGTTCGCGTACTTCGGGCACTTTGATAAACCAACTGTCGAGCGGATAGTACAAAACCGGTTTGTCGGTACGCCAGCAGTGTGGGTACGAGTGTTTGTGCTTTTCGGCATTGAATGCCAAATTCTCTTCTTTGAGTTTGATGATGATATCGACATCCACCGGACGGGCAGGTTGGTCTTCGTCATTGGTGTAATAGGATTGTTTGACATAGCGACCGGCAAATTCGCCCATTTCGGGACGAAAACGCCCTTGCAAATCGACCAACGGCACCGGATTATCATTTTCGTCCAGCACCAACATCGGCGGCACGCCGGCATCTTTGGCAACACGAGCATCGTCTTGACCGAAAGTCGGGGCAATATGTACGATACCTGTTCCGTCTTCGGTCGTTACAAAATCACCGGGGATGACGACAAATGCCTTATCGGCATCATAGTAAGGTTGGGCGTAAGGCAATAATTGTTCATACTTGATACCTACCAAGTCTTTGCCTTTGAACTTTTGAACTACTTTGTAAGGAATACTTTTAGCCGTTTGCGGGTCAAAAGTATCAAATTCAGCATCGTCTTCGGCTGGGTGAAATTTTTTGCCGAAATGTTTATTTAACAAAGGTTCACCTAAAATGACATATTGTTTTTGATACGTATAGGGATTAAAAGTTTTGACCAAAACATAATCGATTTTGGGTCCGACAGCCAGCGCCGTGTTGGACGGCAGCGTCCAAGGCGTGGTCGTCCAAGCCAAGAAATACAGTGGTGCATCGAGATCTTGCAAACTTTCGGGCAGGTTGTCTTTGGCTTTGAATTGCGCCGTTACGGTATTGTCGGTGACGTCGCGGTAACAACCGGGCATATTCAACTCGTGTGAGCTTAATCCGGTACCGGCTTTGGGCGAATAGGGCTGAATGGTATAACCTTTATACAACAAACCCTTGTCGTAAATCTGTTTGAGCAGCCACCAAACCGTTTCCATATACTTGGGTTTATAAGTGATATACGGGTCTTTCATATCCACCCAATAGCCCATTTCTTCGGTGAGCCGTTCCCAAACATCGGTGTATTTTAAAACGGATGTTTTACAAGCGTCGTTGTATTCGTCAATAGATATTTTTTTACCGATGTCTTCTTTGGTGATACCAAGGGCTTTTTCAACCCCGAGTTCTACGGGCAAGCCGTGTGTATCCCAACCCGCTTTACGCGGTACGCGATAACCTTGAAGCGTTTTGTAGCGGTTAAACAAATCTTTGACCGTTCGTCCCATAACATGGTGAATACCGGGCATGCCATTGGCGGACGGCGGTCCTTCGTAAAACACAAAAGTTTTATCTTCGGGACGGGTATTGATACTTTTTTCAAAGATTTGGTGGTCTTGCCAATATTTTTGGATTTCTTTGGCAAAACCGGTTAAATCCATGGCTTTATATTCGTTAAAACGCTTCATAATTTCAGGCTTAAATAATTGATTTGCAAAAATAAGAAAATATTTAGTGTGTGTTGATAAAAGTTTTTAGGAGAATTTTATTATTCTGAATTTTGTTCGTTTCCTTTTATAAACCTATTTTGCAAAAGATGGTCATTTTATATAAGGGGTGTACAAGTTTTCTTGTGTTATTAGTGTGATTTTATAAAGTAGCAATATAATTATGCTGGAATATGACAAGCATTCGATGGCTATTAACACCCACTTTGGTGACACTTTGATAGCACTTTGGTCCGGCTTTGCTTTTTGGTTTCCAATTTATTTTTAAGATCAATAAGCCGGTTTATTTTTTAGTTGGAAAAGGATGTCTATCAATTGTTAGTTTTCTGTTTTAAGAGAATTAGTGAAGGCTTTTTCTTCTTTCAATTTTGCAAGTTGTTTTCCGGCTTTTTTAAGTTTCATTTTCTGGCTGAAAATTTTTGGGAATGCGATTAAAAAAATACTTAAAGCGCCGGCTAAAAAACTACCAAGAATAACCCAGGCTAAAGAACCTTGAATTTTCCAAGTCAAAATATTCACAACAATCCTTTTATTGTTCTGTAAAATAAAGAAAAAGATAAAAAGGGATAAGATAATGGACAGGCTGATATAAATGGTTTTTTTCATGAGTTATTTTTTTCAATATTAATCATTGTTTTGATGTTAAAATTTGTTCTGGGTGGTTTTTAAATCTATTATAATAAAATGATTCTTATACAATTTATGTTTTACTATAATGCATGTCGCAATAAGTTGTAAATATATGAAAGTTAATACACAAAATAAAATTAGTCGTAATTTGAAAATTATAGTATAAAAATGCGGTTCGCACCATATTTAATACCTTGGGTGTAATTTGAGAATTTAAATAAATTTGGAGTGTTTGCCAAAATATTGGTAAATTTATAAAAAAGTTAATGAATTATGAAAAATACATCAATATCACTTGGAGATTATTTTGACCAATTTATTAAAAGTCAGATTTCTTCAGGTCGATACAAAAACGTAAGTGAAGTTATAAGGGCCGGGCTAAGATTGTTAGAGAATGAAGAGAGTAAAATTATAGCGTTAAGAAACGCTATACAAGAAGGGGTAAACAGTCCTTTGGTTAATGGATTTGATTTTGATGAAAATCTCAAAAAGCTAAAAGCAGAAAAAAGAAAGAATGGCTAAGGTTGTATTTAGACAAAAAGCTGTAGATGACTTAAATAATATCTGGAATTATACTTTGAAAAATGGTCTGAAAATCAATCCGATAAATATTATACAATACTAAAAATGGCTTGTAGAGGAATAGGAGAAAATCCTGAAATTGGAAAAATATATGATGGGATAAAAGACAACTTATTTGGTTTTAACTGGAAAACATATAATATTCTATCAACAAATATCGAATGACAAAGTTGAAGTAATAAGAATACTACACGAGAGAGTGGATTTAAAAAATAGAATGCTGGAATAGAAACTACACCCAACAAAAATTAGGTTAACTTCATAAGATATTTCTTTTCTAAAATTGAGATAGGTTACATTATGCACCCAAAAAACTACTCGTGGGAACTTTGTTGGCAACACACTATCAAAAGTTCAAGGTATAAAAGTATAGTGGAAAGATTATTTTATTGTAAACAACATAATCACGGGAATAGGCTTGGCTTGTGGCGTTAGCGTACAATTATAATGAGTAATAAGTAGCAGCTATTAAACAAACAACATGCTTAGCATTAACACTATGCCGATTGTTGCAATAAAAACAGCCAAAACAAAAAATATTTTTTTATCCGGTGTTACTTCGCGGCGTTGTAAATGTCGGACCCAAGTTGTATAATACTTGTAAGTAAATAAGGCCAATAAAATACCGGCAATTACCACCGCAAGACTTAAATATTTATAAAAAGCCACATGTGATAATTGTGGTACGTTGGTCGATTTATCTGCTAATTCTAAAGCGATAAGATGAAGAAACAGCTCAAATTTTTCGATGACAAACCCCAAGACTATTAAAGAAATGGCTGTTCCTAATAAGGCCGTGGTAGCCCGCTCTACCGCCATCAAGTCTTTGGGATCAATATTATTTTTGTTTGCCGGTGTTTTTTCCATATGGCAAGATAAACTTTTTTTCGAAAAAATCAGGCAAATAGTGCCGTGCTCAAATATTTATCTACTCTATCCGGGAAAATGACGACGATATGTCCTTGGTCAATTTTGCCGGCAATATCCAAAGCCGCCACCATGGCAGCACCACTGCTCATGCCAACGGGAATCCCTTCTTCGCGCATGATACGCCGGCTGAGTTCAAACGCATCTTCGGTTTCGACCATAACGGTAATATCAATTTTATCGGGTTTGTAAAGTGCCGGAACGATAGCTTCTTCCATATTTTTGATGCCTTGGATATAATGCCCTTTGACGGGGTGCGCGCTTACAATTTTAATATTCGGATTGTATTCTTTTAAAGTTTTGGCAATTCCCATAATGGTTCCCGAGGTGCCGAGAGCAGACACCAAATAATCTACTTTCCCGTTGGTTTGTTTCCATATTTCCTCGCCGGTAGTTTTATAGTGCGCCAGTTTGTTATATTTATTCGAAAATTGGTCCGGCATAAAATATTTTTCAGGATATTGTGATACCAGATGCCTGGCTTTTTCAATAGCGCCGTCGGTGCCCCGGTTTTTATCAGTCAAAATGATTTTGGCACCAAAACCTTCAATCAGTTTACGCCGTTCCATAGAAACGGCTTCGCTCATCACTATTTCAACGGCATAACCTTTGACTGCCCCAATCATAGCCAAACCTATGCCGGTATTGCCCGACGTCGCTTCAATAATAGTTTTCTCTTTAGTCAGTTGTCCTTCGGCTTCGGCTTGTTCAATCATTTTAAGGGCAATCCGGTCTTTGATGCTTCCACTCGGATTAAAACCTTCAACTTTAGCTGAGATCGTTACCCTTTTATTGGGATTGAGTTTGTTTATTTTAACCAGTGGAGTTCCACCAATGGTTTGAAGTATATTGTCGTAAATCATTTAATTTTTTTATTTTGGGCAAAAATATTAATTTAAAAGGAGTTTAAATGTATTTTAAATTTAGTTTAACTGTTAAAAATTGTAAATTTAAACTTTAGAAAAATAAAATTTATGAAAATAAAAAAATATGCTGCCATTGATATCGGGTCGAATGCTGTGCGATTATTGATTAGTTATGTGATTATAACCGATAAAAAAGTAAAATTTAAAAAAATATCTTTGGTAAGAGTTCCCATCCGGTTAGGTGCTGATGTTTTTGTCAAAGGTGAAATTTCAAAAAGAAATAAACAGCGCTTGATAAATGCCATGATGGGTTTTAAATATTTGATGAAAGCCCATGAAGTGGAAAAATATATGGCTGTCGCCACTTCGGCAATGCGTGAAGCCAAAAATGGGCCTGAGATAGTGGCTGAAATAAAGGCAAAAACCGGTATCGACATACAGATTATTGATGGTGCGCGGGAGGCAGAATTAATAGCTGCTACGGATTTAGAAGATTTGTTAGACCGAAACAGAACTTATTTGTACGTCGATGTAGGCGGAGGCTCTACCGAGTTCAGTGTTTTTCATAACGGAAAAAAAGAAGCCTCAAAATCTTTTAAATTAGGAACGGTTCGCTTGCTTAAAAATATGGTGGATAAAAAAGAATGGGAGCGGGCGGAGAAATGGGTAAAAGACCATGTAAAAAATTATGGAAAGGTTTATTTAATTGGGACGGGGGGAAATATTAACAAGTTATTTAAAATGTCCGGCAAAACCCCGGGAAGTCCTCTTTCAAAAGTCTATTTAGATGCCCAATATCAATTTTTAAAATCAATGAAGTATGCCGACCGGATTAAAGAATTGGATATGAATCCGGACCGTGCCGATGTGATTATCCCGGCGACCAAAATCTACCGGCGTGCCATGGCATGGAGTGGTGCAGATAAGGTCTATGTGCCTAAAATAGGCTTAGCTGACGGTATTGTCAAATACCTGTATTTGACAGACCAAACGGCTAAAAAGAGTGAAAGCAACACTACGGAAAAAGATGACCGGTAAACTGACAGAATTGCAGTTCCGGTATGCGGAATACTTTTTGCAGGCACATAAGTAAACAAGACAATAACAACACAAAAACAACACAAAAACAAATATGGAAACTTTAGCCCAACAAATTGTCCCGGACAAGTTTTACAAGCCTTTGCCAAAAGGTAAAATCAAATGTTTGCTTTGCCGGCATTATTGCGAACTTAAAGAGGGGCAAACCGGTGTTTGCGGCGTAAATAAAAACGAAGGTGGGCATTTGGTTAATTTGGTTTATGGTAAAGTGGCAGCTTTAAATATCGATCCGATAGAAAAAAAACCGCTTTATCATTTTTTACCCGGCACTACTGCTTTGTCATTGGGAACGGTGGGGTGTAATATGCAATGTTCTTTTTGTCAAAATTGGCAAATTTCGCAAGACCGCAGTGTGCGGCAAAAGGAATTTATCAGTCCTGAACAAATTGTTGATTTAGCCTTGAAATATCAAACTAAATCAATTGCTTTTACTTATAACGAACCCACTATTTTTTATCCCTATGCGCGTAATATTGCATTAGAAGCCAAAAAACACGGCTTAAAAAGTGTTTTTGTGACCAATGGCATAGAAAGTGAAGAGGTTGTCAAAGACATGCCGGGTATCATAGATGCCGCCAATGTTGATTTTAAAGCCTTTGACGCTGATTATTACCGGCGTGAGCTTAAGGCGCCATTTACGGTGCGTGAAACGCTTATGTTAATGAAAAAAGTTGGTTTATGGATAGAAGTGACCACTTTAATTATTCCGGGCATTAATGATGCCCCCGAACATTTAAAAAAGATAGCAGACTTTATTGCCCAAAAATTAGGCACTGAAACGCCATGGCACCTCAGTGCTTTTCATCCTGATTATAAAATGCAAGACCGTTCGGCAACACCGGTTATGACTTTGGAACGGGCATATGATATCGGTAAAAAAGCCGGTTTAGATTTTGTGTATATAGGTAATGTCGGCATGAAAAAAAATATTACTTATTGCCCGCATTGTCACAAAGCCTTGATAGAAAGGTTGGGATACCGTGTGTTGTCTAACCGTATAATTGATGGAAAATGTTATAATTGTCACACTAAAATACCAGGAATATGGAACTAATAAGACCGGCAGGAAATGCAGGAAAATTTTATCCGGATGATCCGGAACTCATCACCAAAATGATTATAAAATGGAATGACATTTTAGATGAGAGTGTAACGGATAAAACGGTTTTTAAAATAAAGCCAAAAGCCATTGTTTCGCCTCATGCGGGGTATATTTACAGTGGGTTTACGGCTAATTTTGCCCACCGTATTATGGGTGCGCGTAAGCCTAAACGGGTTATAGTGGTAGGACCATCACACCATGTTTTTATCAGAGGTATCAGTGCTGGCTATTTTGATGCTTATGAAACGCCTTTTGGCCTTTTAAATGGTGACCCGGCCTATTTGCGCGAACTGAGTGATAAATTCAATTTTACCTTTGATGAGCAGGCCCATTATTTGGAACACAGTACCGAAACCCAATTTCCGTTGATTAAGTATTACAATCCGGACGTCAAAATTGTAGAATTGATTTATGGTGAAACTGATTATTTGGAGTTGGCTGATATTTTTGAATATGTGTTAAGAGATGCGGATAATGCAATTGTCGTTTCGACCGATTTAAGTCATTATTATCCGCAAGAGGTTGCCAATGAAAAAGATAATAATTGTTTGGTCGCATTTGAATATAAAAACCTTGAATTAGGCTTAGAAAAATGTGAAGCTTGCGGCAAAACAGGCTTAGCCGGTATTATAAAAACAGCTAAAGATTTGTATCTAAACACTAAAGTTTTGGATTACCGGACCAGTGGCGATGTAACCGGTGATACATCTGCAGTAGTGGGCTATATGAGTGGTTTGGTTTATTAAAAGGAATAAATTGCCTGTTGCGGCAGGCAGTTTTTATTCATAATTTTTCATTTCTTCGTCAAAAAAATTGTAGGCGCCTTTGACGGCTTCTTCAATCAAGGCAGCATTTTCTTCGGCTTCTTGGCGGCTAAATTCATCCAGCCATTCAATTTCATCGGTATTAAGGTTAATTAAAAAGCGTGGAAATGCTGTATGTAATACAAAGATATCCTCTTCTAAAGCACTGTTGTCGGCAATTAAGTATTTGGGCAAAGTCATAGATGAATTTTTTAGTTAAGCAAAAGTACAAATTTTAAGGCTATCTGTCTTTCAAATTTTTAACAAAGATTTAGGATGAATTTTAAGTTTTTGTTGGCAAATAAATGTTTTTTTAGTCGTAAAATTGAACTTTAATTTCTATTTGTAAAATAATAGTCTTAATTTTGCAAATTGGAAGTTGAAGCACCTGATTATTTATCTTAATGATACTGCGAATGGATGGAGAAAAGAAATCTAACAGGTGCAAATTTCAAAATGGACCATAAAAAATATTAAATGAAAAAAACGCTTTTAATTATTGCCGGTATTTTATTGTTAAGTGCTTGCAGCGAGTATCAGAAAGTTTATAATGGGAATGATCTTGATGCCAAATATAAATTAGGTTGGAAATTATACGAAGCGGGCAAATATCATAAAGCCGATCAATTATTTTCGCAAGTTGACAAATATTATAAGCACAAACCGGTTTATCAACGTTTATTATTTGCTGATGCCGTATCGCTTTATCATATGAAGTATTATAATGCTGCCGGCCAAAAGTTTAGAAAATTTACCCAATTATACCCTGAAAGCAGTAAGGCAGAAGAAGCCGATTTTTATATTGTAAAATCTTATTATGCCCTTTCGCCGAAATATTCGGTTGATCAGTCTTATACGGTACGAGCCATAGAAGAAATTAACCGTTTTTTGAAAAAATATCCTTTTTCTAAATACAAATCGGAGGTCAATAAAATGAATACAACCTTGCAACGTAAACTGGAGCGAAAATATTTTGAAATAGCCAAGTTGTATTATGATTTGGGCCGGTACAAAGCTGCTATTCGTGCCTTAAATAATTATATGGTTGATTTCCCCGGCAGTTATTTAAAAGAGCCTGCTTTATTTTACCGTTATAAAGCGGCAGCTGATTTAGCCTTAAACAGTGTAGAGGATAAAAAAGAAGAACGTTTGCAAAAGGCTATGTCTTATTATAAAAACTTTATGGCTAAAAGCAAACAGGTTGATTTGCAAAAGCAAGCCAAAAAAATATATCAAACCTTGGAAAAAGAATGGTCGCAGATGCATCAAAAATCATCACCTGACACCGTTGAAAATAAATAAGAATTTAAAAAAACATTTACAAAATAATTTATATATTATGGTCGATTTAAAAAAAACAAATGCCCCTTTAAACACGATAACTTATGACCGGAAAAAGGTTAAAGCGCCTACCGGCAATATATACAAAGCTATTAAAATAATCGGTAAGCGTGCCGAGCAAATTAATTTGGAATTGAAAGCAGAGTTGTTGAAAAAATTAAAGGAATTTGAAACTGACCAAGATTCATTAGCTGAAATTTTTGAAAACAAGGAACAAATTGATATTTCCCGTTTTTACGAACGCTTACCCAAGCCTACAGCTATTGCTTTACAAGAGTGGTTAGAAGGCAAAATACAATGGAAAGAAGTTTCTGAAGAAGACTATAAAGCTTATAAATAAGCATGCCATTGGCCGGTAAAAATATTATTTTGGGCATAAGCGGTGGCATAGCCGCTTACAAAATGCCTTTGCTGGTCAGATTACTTAAAAAAGCCGGGGCTAACATACAAGTTATAATGACGCCTGCAGCACATGATTTTGTAACGCCCGTTACCTTGGCCACTTTATCGGGACGGCCGGTTTTGACAGATTTTATACAAAACAAAAAAGGCTTATGGCACAACCATGTTGCCTTGGCACAATGGGCAGATTTGATGCTTTTGGCACCTGTAACAGCCAACACTTTGGCCAAAATGGCGCATGGGCAAGCTGATAACTTTCTCTTGGCCGTTTATATGTCTGCCAAAAGCCCTGTTATGGTTGCTCCTGCTATGGATGTGGACATGTATGCGCATCCGGCAACACGCCAAAATTTACAACAACTGCAAGCATATGGCATACACCTCATTCCGGCTACAAAAGGCGAATTAGCCAGCGGACTGACCGGTTATGGTCGTTTGGAAGAACCCGAAAATATTTATAAACACATACTGGATTTTTTCAAACAAAAGAATAGTCTTTCGGGCAAAAAGGTATTGATTACAGCCGGTCCTACCTATGAAGCAATAGATCCCGTTAGATTTATTGGTAATCATTCGAGTGGAAAAATGGGAATAGCCTTGGCCGAAGAAGCAGTCAAACGTGGGGCTTCGGTTGTGTTGGTTTTAGGTCCCACACATTTGCGACCGGACAATCCATACATTAAAGTACTACCGGTTACCAATGCTGAAGAAATGTTTGCAGGTGTAACAGAGCATTTTGATACGGCAGACATGACAGTGATGGCCGCTGCTGTTGCAGATTTTACCCCTGAAAAACCGGCAGAACATAAAATAAAAAAGGGCCAAGCGTCGTTATCTATACCATTGAAACCAACTAAAGATATTTTGGCCTATTTAGGGACGCAAAAAAAAAGGCATCAGATATTAGCGGGTTTTGCTATGGAAACGGAAAATGAAACAGAGAATGCTTTGGCCAAATTAAAACGAAAAAATTTAGACCTCATTGTCTTGAATTCTTTACGCGAACCCCAGGCCGGTTTTAAACATGATACTAATAAAGTGACGATTTTTGTAAAGGATGGCCGGCAAATAGATTTACCTCTAAAAAGTAAAAAAGCTGTAGCAGAGGATATTTGGTCTGTTATGGAATCTTTAAAAACCGACTAATATTAATGGTGACTGCTATGCGACATATTTTTCTGACTTTTTTCCTGACGGGTTTATTTTTTGCTGCCAACGCACAAGAGTTTAAAGCACGTGTGCGGGTGGACGCCTCGGCAGTAAGGGGCTCTAACAAACAAATATTTAAAACTTTAGAAAAATCAATTGAAAATTTTATCAATCAAAGGCGGTGGAGTGATAAGCATTTTCAAAATTATGAAAAAATAAAATTGGATATTGTTTTGAACATCAAGTCATACAATGTCAAAAATAACGAGATAAATGGTGAACTGTACTTCAGGAGTTATCGTCCGGTATATAAGTCGGATTACGAAACATTGCTTTTGAACCTGATAGAAAAAGATTTCAGTTTTAAATACCGTGAGTTTGAAAAACTGAATTTCAATATTGAACTTTATGACAACAATTTGACCAGTACCTTGGCTTTTTATGCTTATGTGGCTTTGGGGCATGATTTTGACAGTTTCAAAGAAAACGCTGGTCGTCCTTTTTATGAAAAAGCCGAAATAATTCAAAATAATGCTGAACAAAATGGTATAAAAGGATGGGAAAAAGATCATAAAAATAATAGTAAAGGTGACTTAATTGAACTCTTGCTTGATCCTAATTCCAACTATTACCATAAAGCCATTTATACCTATCACCGTTGGGGGTTGGATCAAATGGCTGACAATGTTGAATTGGGTAAACGAAATATAATTTCCGCCATTAATTATTTGCAAAAATTGAAAGATACTAATCGGCGGTCGGATTATCTGATCAAAATATTTTTTGATGCTAAAGCGGATGAATTAGTCCAAATCTTTTCTGCCGGTCCTCCTGTCAGTTTGGCATTTGTCGTTAATAAGTTACGAAATTTAGCCCCTAATTATGAATTCAAATGGGCAGAAATTCAAAAAAATTACCAAAAAAACACTTATCATAATTCTTTTAATCGCCGTATGCCACCGGGCCAATTAAAATAATTCATTAATACAAACAAATTAAAGCTTGATTATACTCAATACTTTGGCCTTGTGTCAACATTTTTTGTAATAAAACTTGCCCTATGATTAAATTTCTTGTAAATATTTTTTATCGTATTGTAACTTATATAACATATTGATATAATGTAACATATGTTTCGTTTTTATAATAACTTGGCATAAAATTTGAAAGGTTTTATACACTAACATAAAAAAACTGACATATGAAAACAAATGTTAAAAGATTGCTGAAATTATTTTTATTTTTACTTTTATTGGGTAGTTTAACCACTGCCTGTGATAAGAAAAAAGATGAAGGAACGGTAGCTGTGAAACTCACGGATGATCCCTTTCCGGTACAATTTATTGGTGCTGTAAATGTTGAGATAACCAAAATTGAATTGAAAGATACAAATGATAATTACGTCACGGTTTTCGAAGGGCATAAAACCATTAATGTTGCTGATTATACCAATGGAACAACTGCCAATGTGACGTTAAGCAATGTGCCTGATGGTACTTACAATAAAGCCCGTGTTACCATTGGTGATGTCTCTGTTACTTTAACCAACAATACTACCTTTTCGTTTAATGCCAATGGCAGTATGCAAGCCGAGGTTAAAATAGGACCTGCTTTAGAAGTGCAAAACGGTCAGTTTGGTAACCTTTTATTTGATATTGATTTGGCGGATAGCCTTGAATTTAGTGGTAATTTCTTGGGCGATTGGATAACAGATATAACCCAAATAACCGGTATTGCCGATTTTGAACCTGATTTTAGAGCTGTCGATTTAGATAAAACAGGCAGTGTCAGCGGTACTGTTGTCGATGTAAATGGTAATCCGGCTGCCTATGCCCGGGTAGAAGTAGAGTATGATTATGATGACGACGGTATGCCTGACAGTGTTTCAACGCATGCAAAAGCCGATGGCAGTTTTAAAATAATAGGTTTACCTCAAGGTACCTATAAGCTAAAAGTTGATACAGAAGACAATGGTGAAGCTGAAATAGATAATGTCAATGTAGTGGTCAAACAAACAACCACTGTTAATGTAAGCTTACAATAAGCTAAACTCTTAAGCCCCGAAACTACAATTCCGGGGCTTTTTTTATATTTTCATAGAACCTTAAAAGATAAATTATGAAAATTGTTCTGTCACCTGCCAAAAAACTCGATTTAAAATCTGATTTTCCCAAGTTTCCTTACACAAAACCGGTATTTTTAGATCAGGCCCAAAAACTTATAGAAGTCCTACGGCAGAAATCACCGGATGAGCTTAAATTATTGATGAAAATATCTGACAGTTTAGCCAATCTTAATTGGGAACGTTACAGACAATGGCATAAAGAAATTGATCAGACAGCCCGGCCGGCCATTTTTACTTTTAACGGACAGGTTTATGAAGCCTTAGATGTCCATCATCTCCCTACAGATAAGCTTCCGGAATTAAATGATAAATTGCGGATTTTATCCGGATTATATGGTATTTTACGTCCCTTTGATTTGATATACCCTTACCGGTTGGAAATGGGGACAAAACTGGCCTTTAACGGATATAAAAACCTGTATGACTATTGGCGACCATTGGTGACCGATTACCTAAATAAAGAAATGCCTGATGGTGATTTTCTGGTAAATTTGGCCAGTCAAGAATACTTTAAAGTCATAGACCGGAAAAAATTTAAACATCCTATTTATGATATCGTCTTTAAAGATTTTAAAGATGGTCAATTAAAAACCATTGCCATTTATGCCAAAATGGCACGCGGTTTAATGACGCGGTTCATTGTATTAAACAATATTAATACGCCGGAGGAACTAAAATTGTTCAATCTGGCCGGTTACCGCTATGATGAAAGTTTATCAGAACCTCAAAAATTAGTTTTTACCCGTTAATTTTAAAAAAATATTTTCCTACAGGTTCATATTTTTGCCAAAGCCAAACCACGATTAAAGATACACAGATACCTCCAATTATATCCAGTGGATAATGTACCCCGAAAGCCATTCGGGTATAGGCAATTAGAAGTGCCCATAATAAGAAAATGAAATGCCAATAGCGATTGTTCAGAAAAAAGAATATGGCAAAGAAAAGGGTGAAAACTTCGGTTGTATGGCCCGATGGAAAACTAAATCCGCCACTGTCAATAAATGGTGTTGCAATTAGTTGGTCCACTTCATAGGGACGTAAGCGTGCAACAAAATGTTTGGTTGTACCGGTTACAATGGCAGTTAATCCAATCAATAATGCCGCATTGATGACGGTATAAAGGTAATTTTTATCTTTTTTGATAAAATAAATAAATAAAAGCATTCCCAAGAGGCTAAAACTTATGATGGTGGCATTGGTAGTGATCCATGCCAAAAAATTATCTGCACCGGTTGGGCGGTGCAGATAAATAAATTGTTCAAGTTTTTGATCTGTGGATAATAAGGCTTTTAACATTAGTTTAAACTTTTAGTTTCCGGGCTAAAAAAGCCAATTTCATTTAAGGCTTCTTTCATTTTTTGATAGGTGTCTTCAATATCAAAATCTAATCCGACAGACATACGTACCAAGCCATCAGATAAGCCCATTTCAGCTTGCTCTTCTTCTGGCACTTCGCTGGAAGTTCCTTTACCCGGTGCATTAAACAGTGTCTTATAAAAACCTAAACTGACGGCCAAATAGCCAACATTTTTGTCTTGTAAACTTTCCATAAATTTAGTAGCCATTTCACCGGTTTTAAGATCCAAAGTCAGCATGCCGCCATATCCAAAATCCGGATGTTTCATTTGATCAAAAAGGGCTTTTTGCGGATAAGATTCTAAACCGGGATATTTAACTTTTACACCATCTTTTTCCAGTCTTTCTGCCAGATATTGTGCATTTTTACTGTGTTGCAACATACGAACAGGCAAAGTGCGTAGATTTTTTAAAATTTGAGCCGATCGTAAACTGTCCATCACAGGGCCCAAAAGCATGCTGCTGCCATCATTAACATTTTTCAGGTCATTGATAAATTCTGTCGTGCTGCAAATAACACCACCTACCGTATCGTTGGCGCCGTTAATAAATTTGGTTAAACTATGAATGACAATGTCAGCTCCTAAAACAGCCGGCGAAAAAATTAATGGTGTAAATGTATTGTCAATCACCAATTTTATATTATGTTTTTTGGCAAGGCTTGACAAAGCTTCGATATCTGCCAACTCCAACAAAGGGTTACTTAATGTTTCGGCATAAATAAATTTGGTATTGGGACGTATGGCAGCTTCGACTTTGTCTAAATCCGTTATATCGACAAATGAGGTATCAATATTAAATTTTGGGGTCCAATTTTTTAAAAATGCATAAGTTCCCCCGTATATGGTTCGGCTTGACACAATATGATCCCCACTGTTTGCCAACTGTAAAATAACCGGTGTAATGGCGCCCATGCCGCTTGCTGCAACATTAGCCGCTTCGGTATTTTCCATTTTAGCCAGCGCTGTTGCCAAATAATGATTGCTGGGGCTGGTATGGCGCGAATATAAATAACAGCCTTCAGCATTGCCTTCAAAAGTATCGAGCATGGTTTTGGCTTTTAAAAAAGTATAGGTGGCAGAATCTGATATAGAGGGATTGACGCCACCAAATTCGCCAAAAAATTGTAAATTTTGAATTTCTTTGGCCGGATGATGTTTATGTTTAGACATGACTTATTTTTTTGTATGTATAGCTAAAATACAATTTTTTTGTTAAAAATAAGCTGTTAATGAGCTTTTATACGAATCGAAAAATTTTTATTTGTAAACAACCGGGATAATTTCGCCCTTTACTAAGCGATAGCGTTCTATTTCTTCTTGTGTCAAATTTTTAGTAAAATCAACTGCTTTGACTTTAAATCCTGCCTGTTTTAAACGCTCAAAATAATCTTGTCCGTACACCCGCACATGATCATATTGTCCGAAGAGACGTGTTCGTTCTGCAGGATCAGTAATGCTGTCATCTTCAAAAGTTTCTTTTAATTTATTGTCCAGAGGTACTTGCAAAATGCCCCATCCGCCCGGTTTCATGACCCGGTAGAGTTCTTTCATCGCTTTTAAATCGTCGGGGATATGTTCTAAAACATGATTGCAAAGGATGACATCAAAAGAATTATCGTCAAAAGGTAAATTTGTAATATCAGCTTTGACATCTGCCAGCGGCGACTGTAAATCTGCTGTAAGGTAAGATAGATTAGGCTGTTTTTTGAACCGCTTATAAAAAGCTTGCTCGGGTGCTATATGAAGGACATTTAAGGGTGTTTTAAAAAAATTGGTTTGCTGCAGATATAACCAAAGCAACCGGTGTCTTTCTAACGATAAAGTGCCGGGCGATAATACACCGGGGCGCAATTGTACATAGCCATAAGGCAAAAAACGCCGGTAAGATTTGCCATTAATAGGATCGGTATATTTGTTGCCACGATAAAATATATCCAGAAAAGGTTTGCCGTATTGACTGAGCTTGATTAAAAGAGGCCGGGGGATGGTATTTAATAACTTTTTAAACAAAGCGTTATTTTAGGGGTTACAGCAATTCTTCAATAATCCGGTCTATGGTAAAACCTTCTGCTTCTCCTTTGTAATTTAAAAGGAGGCGATGCCTTAGAATAGCTTTAGCCACGGCCTGTACATCCTCTATATCCGGTGATAATTTACCATGAACCAAAGCATTGGCTTTGGCAGCTAAAATAAGGTTTTGGGAAGCACGCGGACCGGCGCCCCAATCTAAATATTTTTTGACCAATTCGGGGGCACTTTTTGAAGCCGGTCTTGTTTTGCCCACCAAACGGACAGCATATTCAATGACATTATCAGCTACCGGGACTTTTTTTACTAAAGCTTGATAAGCCAGAATTTGTTCTTTACTTAAAACCGGTTTAATATCAACTTGGTGACCAATAGTGGTGTTTTTTACCACTTGCACTTCTTCTTCAAAACTGGGATAATCAAGTTTTAAAGCCAGCATAAAACGGTCTAATTGGGCTTCGGGCAGGGGGTAGGTCCCTTCTTGCTCAATGGGGTTTTGAGTGGCTAATACAAAAAACGGTTGGTCTAAAGGAAAGTTATGATTGGCAATGCTCACCTGTTTTTCTTGCATGGCCTCTAAAAGAGCCGCTTGCGTTTTGGGTGGCGTCCGGTTAATTTCGTCAGCCAAAAGAATATTGGTAAATACCGGACCTTTTATAAATTTGAAACGACGGTTTTCATCTAAAATTTCAGTGCCTAATATATCCGAAGGCATTAAATCGGGGGTAAATTGAACACGCTTAAAATCTAATCCTAAACTCTGTGCCAATGTATGCACCAACAAGGTTTTGGCTAAACCGGGAACACCAATTAAAAGAGCATGTCCGTTGGCTAAAATGGCTAAAATAATTTGATGGACAATGTCTTCTTGCCCTACAATTACTTTTCCTACTTCTTCTTTAAGCGCCCGGATATTTTTTTGTAATTCTTCTGCTAAACGAACCTCAGACATACATTTTATTTTTTCCAGTTACTGTCAAATTTACAATTTTGGTAATCTTTACTGATTTTGACGTAATTGTTTTTCATTTTTTCATTCATCCATTTCACCAAGACTTGCTGTTTTTTTTGTTCGAGGGCCATTTCTTTAATTTTCGGATAGTCTTTATTGTAATCCAAGCGGTGTTTCGGGATCCGTTTTTTGACCATAATAATTTTGTACAGTTCATGACCGGTCCGGTCGGTTTCTGTCAGTACGTCACTTATTTCGCCTTCTTTCATATCCTGCACGGTTTGATGTAGTTTTGGATCGAGCATGGTTAGTTCTAACATAGAATCACCAGTATTCGGATTGATTATTTTTCCGCCTAAGGCCTTGGTTTCTTCGTCATCGGAGAAATTACGGGCAGCTTCTTCAAAAGTTATTTCTTTGTTTACAATCCGCTTGCGAATGGTATCGAGCTGTTTTTGTGCAGCTCGTTTGTTTAAGAAACTAATTTCGGGGACCAATAAAATGTGACGCACCACCCGCTCTTGGCCGTTAATTTCTTCTACGGTAAGGATATGCCAGCCAAATTTTGTTTTAAAGGGTTCGGACACTTGCCCTTTGTCTAAACTAAAAGCGGCGTCTTTAAAGGCTTGTACAAAAGCCGATTTTCGGGTAATCACATATTTACCTCCATTGGCACGTGAGCCGGGATCTTGAGAATATAACACGGCTTGGGCTCTGAAACTTGCACCGTTTTCAACTTTTTTCTTGATATCCTTGAGCTTTTCTATCACTTTTTGTTCGGCTTCTTTGTCCGGTTTTGGCTTAATAACCAATTGTAACAGTTCTACTTGTGTGCCTAATTCGGGCATTTTATCTTTAGGAATTTTGTTGTAGAAATTTTTTACTTCTTCAGGGCTGATATCAACATTTTTTAAAACTTTTTGACGCATTAATTGGACATATTTTTTGTCTTTATCTAATTTGGTCAATTCATTTTTAAGCTCGGTCAGTGTTTTTTTATTGTAAAATTCAAGAACTTTATCCAAATCGCCACCCATTTGGTTTTTCATATATTCTATTTGCTGATTGACCATGCTTTCAACTTCTTTGTCGGTAACTTTTATTAAAGTATCCTTTTTGGCTTCAATTAACAAAAGTTTATTTTGCAGCAAACGTTCCAATATCTTACAGTCATCTAAATTTTTGGTGTCTAAACCTTGTTGTTTTAACTGCAGTTTTAATTGATCAATCTCCGAATTTAAGACAATTTTGTTTCCCACCACAGCAGCTACGCCATCTATTTTAAGTCTTTTGTTTTGTCCTGTCAATATGCTGACACTTAATAGAATAAGACCAATTATAGTTATTTTTATGTTACTCATTGCACTGTTTTTGTTTTATATATTTTAAAAATTTTTTTACTAATTGCTTCTTCCTTTAAATGGTTTTTAAGCTGCGAAAGTGCTTGTTTTTTTCGTTGGCTTAAAATAAGTTGTTTCAAATCATTTTGCACCAATTCCAAAGGTAAAATCTCTTGTTTAGAAACGGCATTTTTAATAAAGACCAAATATAAACTTAAACTATCTGTTAACACAAACTTTTTGCGTTTTTTTAAGATATATTTTTCATTTATTTTTTTAAAAACGGGCAATTCCTTTTGAAAAGTAGTCAATTTATACCATTTGTTTCCTTCCAAATTATAATGAATAAAAGCCGGTGTGTTTTTAACTAAACTATCGGTATAGGCTGCGTGACCGGAAAAAAACCATTTTCTGATTTTAGGTACCTTGGCATTTCTTTTGGGTACGACTACAAATTGCGGTAAGACATAATTGTTGGTTGATATAAAATATTGTTTATAAGTTTGATAATATTTTTGCAATGTGTCTGCCGGCACAATGGTGTCTATAAATTTTTGCAACAAAAGTTCTTTATAAGTTTCGGTTAGCAAGTCTTTTTTAAATTGCCGGGTTAAATGGTTGATTTTTACGGTATCGACATTGCGTTCAGCTTGTTTTAGCATTAAGGTTTTATAAGCCCAGTCTTCCATATATTGATGAAGGGCGGACAAGCTGTCATCAACAGATTTTCCCCGGTAAACTTTTGCCGGAATGTCTTCCAGATATAAATAAGTATCATAAATTTTGGCAATAGGCGTTTTGCCGGATTCATTTTTGGTTAAATGACAACCCGAAATGCTCATAAGTATTGTCAAAAATAAAATACCCAGATTATTTTTTATATTTCGCGCGCATTTGTTGCCAGACTTTTTCATTTATTTTGACGGGATATTTTTTTCTAAGTTGTTCCAACCACTGTTTTTCGAGATAATTTTGATAATCGGCCAACACCTGACCCTTAATATCTTTTAAAGAAGGAACGGCATCCGGTTTAATTTGGACAAGATGGTAAATGGCATATTGGTTGTTTTCTTTTTGTAAAACAGTTTTATGTTGTTTGTCAAGCTTAACCGGCATATTTTGTTGGGTATATTCTTTTTCTTTGGTCAGAATACCATATTGGCCATATTTTTTTATCAAGTCGTTTTTTGATAATCCTTTACGTAAGTCTTTTGCCATTTTTTTGGCCATTTTACGTTGAGGCGTTTGCACCAGTAATATGACAAAACGTTTGGGTAAGCGGTATTTATTTTTGTTTTTTTTGTAAAAACTTTTCAAGCCGGTGGTATCTTTTTCGGCTTTATCCCAAATCTGTTCTTTTTTAATGGCATAAAGCATTAAGCCATGTTTATATTCATTCATTATGTGGGCAAATTCCGGATAAAATTGTTCCAAATGACGGTTGTAATAATCGAGCAATTTATCGTTTTTGAAATTTTTAAAGGCTTCTGAAATAATTTGCTCTTTTTGTTTTATTAATTGCGGATTATGCCGTTGCCGTTTGTACAGGTATTGATAAAAATCATGATATGTTACCGTTTCGTCATTATTAATAATGAACAAACTTTTTTTGTCTTCCGGTGTTTGCGGTATTTTCCATTTATTTTCAAAAAAATTCCGGTTAATATGTTTCGCAATTGTTTGCAATTTCCCGGTTACTTTTATGGGCAACTCTTTGTTTAGTTTTTGTAGTAATTTTTGTCTTCCCATTTTAGAACGTTCATCTCGTAAAACTTTTTGACGAACTAAATTTTGGACTTGTTCAAAGGGTAATACGGGATATTTTTTGAGTAATTTAATGATATGCCAGCCATATTGGGTTTTAAATGGTTGAGAAATGTCGCCCGGGTGTTTTAAGCTGAAAGCTTGTTGTTCAAAAGCCGGAATCATTTGACGAATGCCGAATCTGTGCAGACGACCACCATTGCGAGCCGAACTTTTGTCATCAGAAAATTTACGCGCCAAATCTTCGAATTTTGCTTTATTCTGTTTCAGTTGTTCATAAATTTGATAAATACGGGTTTTTGCATCTGCTTCATTTGTATTTTTCCGGTTGTCGGTCGTCATAATATGGGCCACTTCTACTTCACCGCGGGCAGGTCGTTTGTCCAGTACCTTTACGATATGATATCCAAAACGGGTTCTGAAGGGTTTGGAAATCTGTCCTACAGGGGTTTGATAAGCAGCCGTTTCAAAAGGATATACCGTATTAAAAACATTGATATAATCTAAATCTCCTTTGTTATATTTTACGGAGGGGTCTTCAGAATATTTTAGAGCCAGTTGACCAAAATCGGTGCCACTTTTGGCTTTTTTATAAATAGCTTCTATTTTTTGATATGCTTTTAGCGTATCTGCCGGTGAAGCACCGGGGGCTACTCTAACCAAAATATGGGCTACATGCACATCTGTTTTCATCCGGTTATAGGCTTCTTTTACCAAATGATTGATAATCTCATCATCTGAGAGGTATTTTTTGGCCAAATCCCGGCGGTACATTTGTAATTCCCTTTGAAGTTTCGGATCGCGGTCATATTTTTTGGCATAAGCATCGGCCAATTCAAGTTTATATTTAATAAATAAATCAAGGTAATTGTCAATATCTTTTTGGGCGGGATCTTGAATTAAATCAAGATTTTTGACATACATCTGTTCAAACTCTTGCGGACTAACATTCCGTTTGCCTAATTGCATCAAAGTCTGATTTTCTTGCGCCAAAATGTTAAAACCAAATAAAAGTATTATGCCAAATAAAATTGTCCTCATAAAATATTTTTTTTAAGTTTTGCAAATTTAACATTTTTAATGAAAGTATTTTCTAAAGGAAAGATAATCATAAAAAAATGGTGAATAAACTATAAATTAGACAAGTATTGTTATTTAATTTTGTATTTCCTTTTAGCTTCATCTTGTACCATTTCAAAATTTTTATGCTGTCCGACAAAAAAAGGCAGATAAATATTCATATATAATTTTTGTTTGGGTAGCGTTTGCATCGGTTTGTTGTCTTTAAACTTTTTATGGACTAAAAATTCATCAAAAGGGATTTTTTGATAGTAGCGAACGGCTTGTTCTACCAATTCCAAATCCTTTTGATTTAAAATGAGGTATTCATCACTGACCAAACGCACAACAAAAGCATGCTCATAATTTTGTCCGGTCCCACTATACAATGGAATGCGCAATAAATCGGCATATTTTTTATAATAATAGTCTGCCAATCTTTTTTGGCCCGTTTTTTTGGCTGCATAACCCAATAGCATATTTAACCGGGCGTTAAGCGGATAAACTTTCAATAATTTTTTTCCTTCAATAAGGGCATTTTCAAAATCCATTTCACTCAATAAGCCGGCTATTTTTGCAACCGCCTTATCTTCCTTTACCGGCTGATAATCAGGAAGAAAACAACTTCCGTAATAGAGTAACATCATTTCGTCAGAAGTCATTTTTTGCGGTTCTTTAACCCATTTATTTTTAAGGTGTTTAAAATAACGTGGATGTTTAGTAACCATTTTTTTTAAAGTGTCTAATGGCAAACCATAAACTTTATTTACGGGTGTATTTTGCGCATGATTTTTTAAGAAGAAAAGCAGAAAAAAAATTAACAGGATTTGTTTAAGTTTCATATTTTGAAAAAAATTAGCCGGTTTATAAATCGAAATTAAAAATAAATTTTATATTAGAGGACTTATAACTTTAAATTATGCAAAAATTATTCCTTATTATTATATCGCTCATGTTGGTTTGGTCTTGCCAAAACAATTCAGAGGTTTATAAAACCCACAAACATTTAATAGCCGACACGGCTATGGTTGTGTCCGCCAATCCATTTGCTTCTAAAATTGGTGTTCAAATAATGAAACAGGGTGGTAATGCCGTCGACGCATTGGTTGCGACTAATTTTGCTTTGGCTGTGGTGTATCCGCGAGCCGGTAATTTAGGGGGTGGCGGATTTATGATCATCAGAACGCCCAAAGGCGAAGCGACTGCTTTAGATTTTAGAGAAACGGCACCGGCTCAAGCACATAAAAATTTATACTTGGACAGTCAAGGTAATGTCATTCCCGGTCTAAGCCGCAATGGTGGCTTGGCGGTAGGCGTGCCGGGTACGGTTGCCGGATTGTATGCAGCTTGGCAAAAATACGGTCGTCTAAAAAAATGGTCAGATTTGCTAGCGCCGGCAATCCGTTTGGCTGAGGAAGGTTTCCCGGTTTCGGAAGCTGAAGCGCACCGGTTAAATAAATATAAAAAAGATTTTTTAAAATGGAATCCCACGAACAAGACATTTATTAAAGATCATTGGTTAGCAGGCGATTATTTGGTGCAACCCGAATTAGCCAAAACACTTAAAATAATTGCCACCAAAGGGCCCAAAGGTTTTTATGAGGGCGCTGTAGCCCAAGCCATTGTTGATAAGGTTACTAAAAGTGGGGGGATTATGAAAGTAGAAGACTTGAAAAATTATCATGCCAAGTTTAGGGAGCCTATTGTGGTTCCGTATAAAGACTATCAAGTTATCTCTATGCCGCCCCCTTCAAGCGGTGGTATTGCTTTGGGACAACTGCTCAAAATAGTGTCCCGTTATCCCCTCAAAAAATGGGGTTTTCATACCTATAAAACCACCCATTTAATGGTTGAGGCCGAAAAACGCGTTTATGCAGACCGTGCTAAATATTTAGGTGATTCCGATTTTTATCCGGTACCGGTTGACAGTTTGCTAAGTGATGCGTATCTGACCCGTCGCATGGCTGATTTCAGGTTGGATAAAGCTACGCCGAGTCAAGCAATATTCCCGGGTGATTTTCAATTGCATAAAGAAAGTTTCGAAACCACCCATATTTCTATTGTCGATCCGGATAAAATGGCGGTATCTTGCACCACCACTTTAAATTCTAATTATGGTTCTAAAGTGATTGTCGATGATTATGGTTTTTTCTTAAATAATGAAATGGACGATTTTAGTGCCAAGCCAGGTGTCCCCAACCAATTTGGCTTAATAGGAGCCGAAGCCAATGCTATTGAACCACATAAGCGGATGCTTAGCTCTATGACGCCAAGCATTGTCACCAAAAATGATCACGTTTTTATGGTATTAGGCACCCCCGGCGGATCAACCATTATTACTTCTGTTTTTCAAACTATATTAAATGTGGTCGATTTTGATATGAATATGTATGAGGCTGTTCAAGCCAAACGTTTTCACCATCAGTTTTTGCCCGATTATATTATGTACGAAAAAAAAGCATTTACACCGCAAGTGATCAAACAATTAAAACAAGCCGGTCATCATTTAAAGCAAGTTAAATCTATCGGTTATGTCAAAGCCATTTTACTTAGCAACGGACATTTGGAAGGTGCTGGCGATACACGAAATCAAGATGACGATGTTGAAGGATATTAATGAATTTGGGGATAGTTTAATTATTGATTTTTTTCGGTTTTAATAAATAATTTTTCGGGTTTTAATATTTTTTTAAGAAGATTTAACGAATCATTAAAGCGCTAAACGTCTAAAATATTGTATTTTTGTCAAGTTAAAAATACAATTATGGCAGAAGAAAAAAAATCTTTAAATTTTATAGAACAAATTATTGAAGAAGATTTAAAAAATGGTTTACCTCAGAATAAATTAAGATTCAGATTCCCGCCCGAACCCAATGGGTATTTGCATATTGGGCATGCTGCATCTATTTGTTTAAATTTTGGTTTAGGCAAAAAATATAATGCGCCGGTTAATCTGCGTTTTGATGATACCAATCCGGCCAAAGAAGAGCAAGAATATGTCGATGCCATTAAAAAAGATATAGCATGGCTGGGTTTTAAATGGGACAAAGAATTATATGCTTCTAATTATTTTCAACAATTATATGACTGGGCGGTCGAAATGATAAAGCAAGGCAAAGCCTATGTAGATGAGCAGCCACAAGAAGTGATAAATGCCCAAAAAGGAACACCGACACAGCCCGGTATTGAAAGTCCGTACCGAAATCGTCCGGCTGCCGAAAGTTTGGCTTTGTTAGAACGAATGAATCAAGGCGAATTTGAAGAAGGTGCGATGGTTTTACGGGCTAAAATAGATATGGCTTCGCCCAATATGCATATGCGAGATCCTATTATGTATCGCATTTTGCACAGGGCACATCACCGCACCGGTGATCAATGGAAAATATATCCCATGTATGACTGGACCCATGGACAATCCGATTATTTGGAGCAAGTTTCACACTCATTGTGTACTTTGGAATTTAAACCGCATCGTCCTTTGTACGAATGGTATATAGAGCAAGTCTATAAGGGTGGTTTAAAACCCAAACAACGCGAATTTGCCCGTCGAAACCTCAGTTATACGGTTATGAGTAAACGCAAATTGTTACAATTGGTAGAAGAGGGACATGTCAATGGTTGGGACGATCCGCGCATGCCTACTATTTCGGGGTTACGACGTCGCGGTTATACGCCTGAATCCATTATTAATTTTAGCGAACTCTCCGGTATTTCAAAACGTGAAAATGTAACTGATGTCGCTTTGTTAGAATTTGCAGCACGCGAACATTTGAATAAAATTGCCCCGCGGAGAATGGCTGTTCTCAATCCGGTTAAATTGATTATTGACAATTACCCTGAAGGAAAAGTTGAATATTTAAAAGCAGAAAACAACCCCGAAGATGAATCGGCCGGTTACCGCGAAATCCCTTTTGCACGCGAGTTGTATATCGAAAGAGAGGATTTTAAAGAAAGTGCCAATCGAAAATTCTTCCGGCTGACTTTGGGTAAAGAAGTACGCTTAAAAAATGCTTATATTATCAAAGGTGAAAGTGTGGTAAAAGATGAAAACGGTGAAATTATTGAAATACATGCGACATACGATCCTTTGAGTAAAAGTGGGAGCGGAACGCCCGAAAGCAAACGAAAAGTTAAAGGGACCTTGCATTGGGTAACAGCAGCGCATAGTATCCCGGCAGAAATCCGCATCTATGACCGTTTGTTTTTAGATGAAGCACCTGACGGACATAAAGACAGAAGTTTTTTAGAATTTCTAAATCCCAATAGCTTACAAATTGACAGAAAAGCCCGTTTGGAACCAAATTTGCAAGATGCCAAACCGGGCGATCGTTTTCAATTTACCCGTTTGGGCTATTTTGTCGTCGATCCCGATTCGACCAATGAACAATTAGTTTTTAATAGAACGGTCACCTTGCGCGATACTTGGAAAAAGTAAATGGACAAGCATTATTGTTTAATGTCAATTTGACATCTGCAAGGTGTTTTGCTCCAACATTTGAAAAAGAATTTGTGATGAAAAGACTATTTTATTTTTTAATCATCTGGGTGGTTGTCATACCATTGCAGGCGCAAGTCAATTTTAGGACGGTTGTGTCCAAAACACATTTGACAACTGACGAACGATTACGGGTAAATTTTGAAATTTCTTCTAATAGAAATTTCTCACAGAGTCATTTTACGCCACCCACTTTTGAAGGTTTTCTAAAGATTATGGGCCCGAGCACCTCGCAAGAAATGTCTTATATTAATGGCCGTATTACGTCTAAATTTTCTTACGGATATATTTTACAGCCCACTAAAACCGGTAAATTAACCATAGGACCGGCCAGTGTGGTTGTTGATGGAAAAACCTATCAAACACAACCTGTAGAAATATGGGTTGGTAAAGGACAAAATCCGGCTGTAACCCCAACGCCGGGCGGGGTGCCGGGTGGTGCCAAAAACAACAATATTACCGTTAAATCCAATATTGATAATGCTTTTTTATCAGCAGAATTAACCAAGACAAATCCGTATGTTAATGAAGCAGTTGGGTTGGTTTATAAATTATATATTCCGCGCAATTACGGGGTGGTTAATTATACTGAAACTGCCCAGCCACAATACAATGGTTTTTGGGCACAAGATGTAGACCGTAAAATATCAGGCCCTTTTGAAGGTACGGTCAATGGGAAACCTTATATTTATTACATTTTGCGAAAAAAACTTCTTTTTCCGCAAAAATCCGGCAAATTAGTCGTTAAGCCATTGACGCTTCAAATAGATTTGCAAGTACCCGTATATCGTAATTTCTTTGGTATGCGCGTGCCCGACTATGAAGTGCAAAGAATCAAATTGACTTCAGGTCAAAAAGTTTTAAGGGTAAAAGAATTACCCAAGAAAAACCAGCCGGTCGATTTTTCGGGGGCAGTCGGTTCATTTGATTTGGTAACCAAAATTGACCGCCAAAAAGTGAATACCGATGAACCTGTAGATGTACGGGTACAAGTGCGGGGAACAGGTAATTTGAAATTGTTTGATTTGCCCAAGCTTAAGGCACCGGCAGGTTTAGAAGTTTATGAGCCTAAACACATAGAGCATATCCAAACTACTTTTGCCGGTAATAAAGGAGTGGTAGAGGATGATTATGTTATTGTCCCTAATGCACTGGGTAAATATGTGATTCCGGGTATTCGTTTTGTGTATTTCGATCCGAAATCTCATACTTATGTTACCAAAACGACAGATGATCTTATTTTGTTTGTATCCGGAAATGCTGCCGGAGCTAATAGTAATACACTAGCCCCTAACGGCACAGCGCCAAAAACCGGTGCAGTCGATTTTCGGTTTATTAAAGAAAAAGCGCATTTTGTTTCTAAAAACAGCGCACATTTTTATCGCAGCAAGCTGTTTTACAGTTTAATTTTAGGCGCTTTTTTCTTAGCTTTTTTGGTTTATGTTTATTATAAATACCTGTCGACACGGGTTTATGATGAAGCTTTGGAACAGAAGAAACGAACCAAAAGTTTAGCCACTAAATTTTTAAAAGAAGCTAAAAAATCTATGGGTCAAAAAGAGCAATTTTATGCCCGTTTGGAAAAAGCTTTGCATAATTTTTTGAAAGCACAATTAAATTTGGATACCACCGAAATGACCCGTGAAAATATCCGGCGAAAATTGCAAGAAAAAGGTGTTGATTCCCACCAAATTGATTTGTTATTAGATTTACTAAACCGCTGTGACATGGCGCGTTATGCACCGGCAACAATGACTAAAATGACTGAAGATTTTGCCGATGCAGAGAAGCTGATGAACAGTTTTTAAAACCGATTTAAAATACTTACAGGAATGAAAAAGATTATAACTTATCTCTTTATATTTTCTGCTTTATACGCTTTGGCACAAAAGCCGTCAGACTATTTTAAACAAGCTAATGCTGCTTATAAAAGCGGCGCTTACCAACAGGCTATTAGCTTGTATGAAAAAGTACTGGAGAGCGGACATGAAGCGCCGGAAGTTTATTTTAATTTGGGTAATGCATACTATAAATTGAACCGGATTGCGCCTTCTATTTATTTTTATGAAAAAGCCTTAAAATTAAACCCTTCTGATGAGGATATCCGGTATAATTTGCAATTGGCTAACCGGATGAAATTAGACCGAATAGAAAAAGTGCCTGAAAACATATTGGTGCGTTTAAAGAAGAATATCAATCAATTTTTGGCTTACAATACTTGGGCTTGGCTGGCTGTTTTCATGGCTTTTGCCGGGTTATTTGCTTTTATCATTTTCCTTTTTACCAAAAAACCGAATATAAAACGTTTGACATTTGTTGCCATGTGGGTAAGCTTATTTTTACTTTTATTTGCTTGGTACAATGCCGATTTCGGTTACCGGCAATCACTTGTTAAATACGCCATCATATTTAGCCCGGAAGTAGAATTGAAGACTGAACCCAACTTAACTGCTGATACGGTTTCTGACCTGCATGAAGGCAGCAAGGTTAAAATTATTCAGTCCGATGGCGATTGGTACCTGGTGCAGTTGCCGGATGGAAAAAAAGCTTGGCTTCCTTCTTCTGATTTAAAGATAATCGATTAATTTTTTTTATCTGTCCTTTTAAGACTCATGTCCTAAAAGGATTATACCGTAAGCCGGAGAAGTCCATTTTTGTGAGGCTCAAAACGGTATATTTTCCGTATTTTTGACCTTAAAAATTTATTATGCTCAATTTGTCTGATGTCAGTATTCGTTTAGGTGGTAATGACATTGTCCGTCATGTCAGTTTTCAGTTAAATCCCGGCGATAAAACCGGCTTGATAGGCCGTAATGGGATTGGTAAATCGACCCTTTTAAAAGCAATTGCCGGTGAAATAGAGCCTGCCGAAGGACAAATAAGTATTTTGAAAGGGCACAAAACCGGTTACTTAAAACAAGATATTGAGTTTGAGGATGGTGCTACTGTTTTAGAAGAAGCTTATAAGGCCTTTGACGAGATACAAACTATTGAAAATAAACTTAAATCCGTCGAAAATGAATTAGCTATCCGAACCGATTATGAAAGTCAGGCTTATATGCAATTATTGGATGATTATCATCATTTACAAGAAAAATTTCAATTGATAGGCGGTTATCAATACAAAGGAAATACCGAAAAAGTTTTAAAAGGTTTAGGCTTTACAGAAGCGGATTTTAATAAACCGGTCGAAAGTTTTTCAGGTGGCTGGCGTATGCGTATTGAGTTGGCTAAAATATTATTGCAAGACAATGACATTTTATTGCTCGATGAGCCAACCAACCATTTGGATATCGAAAGTATTTTGTGGTTTGAAAATTTCTTAAAAAATTACAAAGGTATTTTACTGCTGGTCAGCCACGACCAGATGTTTTTGGATAATGTCACCAACAGAACCATAGAATTGACGCCTTTTAAAACCTATGATTTTCCAAAACCTTACTCCGAATTTTTAAAAATCAAAGCCGAACTTATAGAAAAACAACAACAAGCCGCTAAAAATCAAGCCAAAGAAATTAAAGAAATGGAACGCTTGATTGAAAAATTCAGATACAAAGCCACCAAAGCAAGTTTTGCGCAATCCTTGATTAAGAAATTGGATAAGATAGAGCGTATTGAAGTGGAGGAAGTGTCGCAAAAGGCCATGAATATTCAATTTCCGGTGGCACAAGCTTCCGGAAAAATAGTTTTTGAAATGGCGCATTTATATAAAAGTTATGGCGACAAAGAGGTGTTGAAAGATTTGAATTTAATCATTACCAAAGGCGAACGGCTGGCTTTTGTCGGACAAAATGGTACCGGTAAAACTACTTTGTCTAAAATATTGGTGGGGCACTTGGAACCGACTGCCGGTCATATCAAAGTCGGTCATAATGTAAAAATTGGGTATTTTGCCCAAAATCAATCGGCTTACCTTAAGCCTGATTTGACTGTGTTGGAAACCATAGAAGCGGCTTCAGATGACAGTAATCGTGCTAAGGTACGCGATATTTTAGGGGCCTTTCTTTTTTCGGGCGATGATGTCCATAAAAAAGTAGGGGTACTTTCCGGCGGTGAACGCAATCGTTTGGCATTGGCCATTATGATGCTACAAAAATTTAATGTGTTGGTGATGGACGAACCTACCAACCATTTGGATATTCCCTCAAAAAACGTGTTGCAAAAAGCCCTTTTGCAATTTGAAGGCACTTTGATTGTCGTCTCGCATGACCGTCATTTTTTACAAGGTTTAACCGACAAGGCCATTGAGTTTAAAGATAAAAGTATCCAAGTCCATTTGGGCGATATCGATTATTTTTTACAAGAACGCCAAGCTGAGAATTTTCGTATTATTGAGCAAAAGAAGGAATCTGCCGAGCCGGCCTCTGCTGCTAAAAAGAAAACCGATTATACCCAACGGAAAGCCGGTCGAAAATTGCGTCGCCAGCTGACAAACCGTATCCAAAAAGTTGAAAAAGCAATAGAACAGCAAGAAGCGATTATTGCTGATATGGAAACAATCTTGACTTCGTCCGACCCACCATCCGATCCTGCTTTTTTTGCAGATTATGAGACAGCTAAAAACAAACTGACAGAATGGATGAATGAATGGGAAGTCCTTCAAATTGAATTAGAAGAACTCCCTGAAATATAATTAAATATTTATCGTTTTGGATGTGTTTTGAGCCATTGTTCAAGATCTTTTACTTCATAAGGTTCGGCAATTATTTCATTTTTATTATTCAAAATAAAAAAGGTGGGTGTGGCATGTATGCCATATGTTTTAACAATCGGATTTTCCCATTTTTTTAATTTGATACCATGATAAAAATTGGGGTATTTCAAATGTTCGGTTAACCAAGGTTCTTTATCAGATTCCAACCCGATGGCTATGACGTTAAAGTCTTTTCTGTTTTTCATCAATTCACGAATTTTGGGCATGGCTCTCAAACAGTGAGGGCATGTAGAACTCCAAAAAATAAGCAGGTTGTAAGGTTTTTTTGAGGTTAGTTGGTATAAATGCCGTTGCTGTCCTGCTAAGTCGTCAAAGTTGAAATCTGGGGCCTTTTCGCCAATAGTTAAGCCAATCAAATCTAAAATTTTATGTACATCAAACTTCTTTTGAGTCTCGGCAGGCATATGTTTTATATATTTGTCAATCAGCATTTTGGATACCCGTCCATCGACATTGACAAAAGAAGAGGTAAGTGAATAGATAAGGTTGTTTTTATAGGTTTGATTTTTAATCAAGGGCAGTATGCTTTTGATCCGTTTAAAGTAAACTAAATGCTTGGTTTTAGGGTTCTTAGGTGGATTTAAAGCAAAAATATAGGCATTTATTTTGTTGATTAAAATATTTGAATTTTGTAAATCTTTATCATTAAAATCGACCTGATCAAAGAAATGTTCTTTTCTTTCTTCAAAATATTTGGCTGCGTTTGTCAAATTTGCCGGATAATATTCAGCCATATTTTTAATATATTTATGCGCTAATAATCCTTTAGATTGATTTAAAGCTTTCTGCTGTAATGCCTTTAGTTTGCCAGTATATTTCAGGTAATCCGTCCGGTCTTTCGGTGTTAATTCTCCTAAAATTAATTTTTTTTCGATTTGATTTATTTTTGATACCCATAAATTATGTTTACCGGCATAAGGAAGAAAAACTTTATTTTCTTTTGAGCGGCTAATCATTATTTTATTATGTTGGTGTGGGTAGATTTCTAAATTGATTGGTTCGTTGTTGTAGATAAAATATACATAATTGTGCTGGTTCATGTCATACATCAGTAAATACATGCCCGGGGTGAGCTGAGACATATTGTAAATAAACAAACTGTCCTTGTTTTGCCTTTTATTATTGATATAATTTTGTTTGAGGTCTTTCAGTTGATATAAAACACTCCAGGGATAGTTTTGTGGTGGATGAATTTTTGCCTTCAACTTAACAGGTTTTTGCGCCGAGACAAGAGATAACATACTTAAAGTAAGACCTAATAAAAAATTTTTCATAACATATTTTTTTTATTATAAAACAAATATCATACCTTTTGCTGACATATGAAAACATTACATAACATATTTGTAGATGGCAATAAAATGCGCTAAACTCCCCAATAATACCCATATATGAAAAATAGCATGGTTAAATTTTAATTTTTCCAAACTATAAAAAATAGCCCCGACGGTGTAAAAAATACCGCCGGCAATTAGCCAATAAATTCCATTGACCGGCAAATTTTGCATCAATGGTTTAATGAAAAATATGGCAATCCAACCCATCGAAACATATAAAATAGTCGAAAGGGTGTTATATTTTCCTGTAAAGAAAAATTTAAGAGCCATGCCGGTTATGGCTATAGTCCAAATTAAAATTAACAGTACCAAACCCCAAAAACCTTTCAATGTAATCATAGCAAAAGGGGTATAAGTACCGGCTATCAGTACAAAAATAGCAGCATGATCTAAAATGTTTAAAAGGCGTCTTTTAGAAGGAATTTTAGCGGCATGGTACAAGGTGGAAGCCATATAGAGCAGCAGCAAACTTATATTATATATGATGGCTGCAATTAATTTAATTTTATTGTGTGACTCAATGGTTTTTTGTATAAGTAAAAAACCGGCGATTATACTAAAAATTATGCCCAAAAGATGGGTATAAATGTTGAGTTTCTCTTCAAATGGCTCGTATGTGTTAATTTTCATTTTAAAAATCTTTGGCTAAATTAATTAGTTTTTTACAAAAAAAGCCATCCAAAAGGGATAGCTTTTACAATAGATATTTTTTTGGTTGCTTGCGTTAGGCATACATTTTTTCACGCAAAGCCTTAATTTTTTTGTCAGACAAATATTCGTCAAAGCCCATTAAACGGTCAATGGTACCTTTCGGCGTAATTTCGATTACTCTGTTGGCCACCGATGCGGCAAAAGCATGGTCGCGAGTGGTAAAAATTACCGTTCCGGGAAAATTTATCAGCGCATTATTTAAGGCTTGAATGGATTCTAAATCGAGGTGGTTTGTCGGTTCATCCAACAATAAGATATTGGCTTTTTTCATCATCATGCGGGACAACATAGCGCGCACTTTTTCACCGCCTGACAACACTTTAACCGATTTTAGAGCCTCATCGCCACTAAAAAGCATTTTCCCTAAAAAGCCTCTTAAATATACATCTTCACGTTCTTCTTCTGTTTTAGCAAATTGACGCAACCAATCCACCAAAGATAAATCTTCTTGAAAAAATTTGTCGTTATCTGCCGGTAAATAAGCTTGTGTAGTGGTAACGCCCCAACGATAACTACCGGTATCAGGTTCCATGTTGCCGGTTACAATTTCATAAAAAGCAGTAGTTGCACGGGAGTCTTTTGAAATTAAAGCCACTTTATCACCTTTATTTAAGTTGATATCAACTTTAGCAAAAAGTAAATCGTCTTCAATGCTTTTGGATAAATTTTCTGTTTCGAAAATTTGATCACCGGCTTCACGTTCGGGCTGAAAAATAATACCGGGATAGCGACGACTGGACGGTCGCACATCGTCAATATTGAGTTTTTCGATCATTTTTTTACGGGCAGTTGCCTGTTTTGATTTGGCAACGTTGGCTGAAAACCGTCGAATAAAATCTTCCAATTCTTTTTTCCGTTCCTCGGCTTTTTTGTTTTGTTGGGCCCGTTGCTTCGCTTTTAATTGACTGGCATTGTACCAAAATGAATAGTTACCGGTATAAAAATTAAGTTTGTTATAATCGATATCTACCGTGTGAGTACTTACGGCATCTAAAAAGTGACGGTCGTGCGATACAACAATAACCGTATTTTCATAATTGGCCAAAAAGTCCTCCAACCAAGCAATGGTTTCAAAATCCAAATCGTTGGTCGGCTCATCCATAATCAGTACATCCGGATTGCCAAACAAGGCTTGTGCCAATAAAACACGCACTTTCATTTTACTTTCGAGTTCCGACATTTTGGTGTAATGCAAGTCTTCAGGGACACCTAAATTTGATAATAAAATGGCGGCATCACTTTCGGCATTCCATCCATTCATCTCTTCAAAGCGTTCTTGCAGTTCACCCATCCGGTTAACTTCCTTGTCGGTAGGATCGGGTTTGGCATACAATTCGTCTAATTCTTTTTGAATTTTGTACAGGTCTTGATTACCCATTATTACGGTATCCAAAACAGTATAATCATCAAATGCATTGTGATCCTGTTTTAAAACAGACATCCGTTTACCGGGTTCTAAGTGAACTTTGCCGGTGGTAGGCTCAATTTCACCCGATAAAACTTTTAGAAAAGTGGATTTACCGGCACCATTTGCCCCGATAATTCCATAAGTATTTCCTTTTTTAAATTGTGCATTTACTTCGTCAAATAAGACGCGTTTTCCAAATTGGACAGAAACATTATTTACTGATAACATATATGTGATAAAATTTTTGCAAAATTACGATATTTTTGGAACCTAAAGTGTATATCATTAAGGCTTTTAGAGCGCTATATTATAAATTTTTTAAAACCCATTCGTTAACGGCATCCAGCAAATCTTCAACGCGCAAAGCATTTTTTTGCGAAATGTAATTTTTACTGATAGTTGAAGGATTACCGGTCAATAAACGGCTAACTTCACTCCAGTTAATATAGTCTTTGATATTGTCAACCCGAGCTGCCGGTTTAGGCTTTTTGTTTTTGGGTTTTAACTCTTTGTATATTAATAATTCTTTTGGATTTTTTTGAACAACCACATAGGGTTCTTTCATTTTTATAAGCGTTTTGGCATAATGTTCTTCCAAGTCCATAGTTATTCCATTGGACATTTCTATTTCCAATTTTTTCCCTATTTCAAAGTCAACTTTCTGTTGACAAGTTACGACAACTTGTTTGTTTGCTTCTATTTTCATAAGTTATAAATTTAAAGATTAACAATCGTACATTTTAATTGAATTTTCGGGCAACTTATTCATTTTTCTTAAGTTGCATTTTACAGCCGTCAAATTCGACATAGGTGAAATGGGTTAACCAATCACCGGTATTTAAGTATGTTGCGTGGTCATTAAGTGGTATTTCCAAGGGCAAATGCCGGTGGCCAAAGACAAAATAATTTATGTCAGGCTGTTTTTTTAAATAATTTTGAGCATAAATATAAAGCCACTCTTTCTCTTTCCCATGAAATTGTTGATCATATTCCCCGCTGATCAATTTATTTTTTTGTGATAAATATTTGGCCAAAGTCAGGCCAATATCGGGGTGTAACCAACGATACCACCATTGCGCAACAGGGTTACGAAATAGTTTTTTAAGCCATTTGTAAGCCCTATCTCCCGGGCCAAGCCCATCACCATGACCAATAAAAAATTTTTTATGGTTAATTTCAAAAATTTGCGGCTCAAAATAAATTGGAATGCCCAATTCTTCGGTCAAATAATTTTTCATCCACATATCATGATTCCCTACAAAAAAATAAACAGGTAAACCATTATCGGTTAATTCAGCCAATTTGCCTAAAACCCTTGTAAAACCTTTTGGTACAGCTTGTTTATATTCATACCAAAAATCGAACATATCCCCCAAAATAAACAAAGCACCAGCATCGGTTTTTATATTTTCAAGCCATTGAATAAAACTTTTTTCCCGGTTTTTGCTGGGTATTTTAGCGTCTAATCCAAAATGGTGATCAGATATAAAATAAGCTTTTTTCCCCTTGGGCAAATAAATAGTATTACTGTTGGTCATCGGCAAACCATTCGGCATAAGACGTTCCTGTTTCATACAAACGCAGGTGGTGCAGTTGCATATTGTCCGGCAGGTGGGGCATAATCCGTTTGGCCATGTCCTGAATCATCATTTCTCCGGTGGGTTGAAAATCGACCAATAAGATATGATGACCGCGTTTTATTAAAAAATCACCAATTTCTTTATAGGAAGTATTTTTGTTTAAGACCAGGGCATGGTCATAATCATCTACAACATATTTCTTGACAATTTTTTTCAGGTCGCCAAAATCGATGACCATTCCGTATTTTACATTATCCGGATCGGTAATAGGTTCACCCATAACCGTTACTTCCAAGGTATAGCTATGGCCATGCACATTACGACATTTGCCATCGTATCCGGCCAAAGCGTGCCCGGTATCAAAATGAAATATTTTTGTCAATCTTATTTTTGCCATTGTTTTTTATTTTTTAATTATGTTCCTCTTCAAAAGCTTCTTCTTCGTAATTATCAAAATCATCTAAATCTTCCGGCCCATTATAATGTTTGGTAAAATACCAAACCAGCAACATGGTAATACCAAAACCTAAAATAACGGGTAGTAAGGCTGTCAGCCAATAACTTAGTTGATATACAATTCCTTTATGTGCCGCAGTTAGAAACATAGAGATACTTTTTAACAAAGATAATCATTTTTTAAATAAGACTTTTATCTTCTGCTGTTTTAAGTAGCAGTTAAAAAAATATATATTAAGGTGTGCAGTACGGTAAGGAGCAAAACATACTGATAAAATCTGTATATTTGCAATCGTAAAAAAATGCCGAATTATGTTTGATAATTTAACATCTAAATTAGATAAAGCCTTACATGTTTTAAAAGGTCATGGGCGTATAACCGAAGTCAATGTTGCCGAAACAATGAAAGAAGTACGTCGTGCGTTGCTCGATGCCGACGTTAACTATAAGATTGCAAAACAATTTACCAACCGTGTTAAAGAAAAAGCCTTAGGACAAAATGTTTTAACTGCCTTACAACCCGGGCAATTAATGGTTAAAATTGTAAAGGATGAGCTGACTGATTTAATGGGGGGACAGGCAGAAGGTTTGAATTTATCCGGTAACCCCAGCGTAATTTTAATGTCCGGACTTCAAGGTTCGGGTAAGACTACTTTTTCGGGCAAATTAGCCAATTGGCTCAAAACCAAAAAAACCAAACAACCCTTGTTGGTTGCCGCCGATGTTTACCGCCCGGCAGCTATTGATCAGTTAAAGGTGGTAGGAGAACAAATAGGTGTAGAAGTTTATACCGAACCCGAAAATAAAAATCCGGTTGAGATAGCCAAAAATGCCATTGAATATGCCAAGAAAAATGGCAAAAATGTTGTTATTATAGATACAGCAGGACGTTTGGCTGTGGATGAAGAAATGATGAATGAGATTGCAGCCATACATGAAGCAGTAAAACCGCAAGAAACTTTATTTGTTGTCGATGCCATGACCGGGCAAGATGCCGTCAATACAGCCAAAGCTTTTAATGACCGTTTGAATTTTGAAGGGGTTGTATTGACCAAATTAGACGGTGATGCCCGTGGTGGAGCAGCTTTGTCTATTAAATCTGTCGTGAATAAACCCATTAAATTTATTGGGACAGGCGAAAAAATGACGGATATAGATGTCTTTCATCCGGACCGAATGGCTGATCGTATTTTGGGTATGGGTGATGTTGTCTCATTAGTAGAACGTGCACAAGAACAATTTGATGAGGAAGAAGCCCGGAAATTGCAAAAGAAAATTGCCAAGAATCAATTTGGTTTTGATGATTTCTTAAAACAAATACAACAAATTAAAAAAATGGGGAACATCAAAGACCTGATGGGCATGATCCCCGGCATGGGCAAAGCTATGAAAGGTGTTGATATTGATGATGATGCTTTTAAGGGCATTGAAGCCATTATCTATTCTATGACGCCTGAAGAAAGACGTAACCCTTCTATTATTAACAGCAGCCGTAAAAAAAGGATAGCCCGTGGTTCGGGAAGTAGTGTTACAGAAGTTAATCAGTTATTGAAGCAATTTAATCAGATGGCCAAGATGATGAAAATGATGCAAGGAGGTAAAGGTAAAGCCATGATGAATATGTTTAAAGGCATACGTTAATTATTTTTACGTTTTAAATGCTTGAAACCTAAGTTATGATTTTAATAGACGGCAAAAAAGTTGCCGGCGATATCAAAAAAGACCTTCAAAGAGAAGTTGCCCGGTGGCAAGAGCAAGGTTTTCGGCCGCCTAATTTGGTTGCGGTTTTACTTGGCGATGATCCTGCCAGTTTGGCTTATGTACGCAATAAGGAACGGCAGGCCAAAAAAATCGGGTTTAACTCTTCTCTTATCCGTTTAGCAAGTTCTACGCCGGAAGAAAAATTGCTGCACCTTATTCAAAGTTTAAATAATGACCAGACGGTGGACGGCTATATCATTCAATTGCCTTTACCAGCGCACATCAATCCTCATAATATCATTCAAGCTATTGATCCGGATAAAGATGTGGATGGCTCTCACCCTTTAAATTTAGGCCGGTTATTGATAGGTATGCCAAGTTTTATTCCGGCAACACCTTATGGGATTATTGAGTTGTTAAAAAGATATCGTATTCCGACTGATGGCAAAAATATTTTGATTATTGGTCGAAGTTTAATTGTCGGGCGTCCCTTAAGCATTTTGCTCAGTCAAAAACGCCCTGAAGGCAATGCTACCGTAACCTTGGCCCATAGTCATACCAAAAATTTAATAGATTATACGCGACAAGCTGATATTATCGTTACGGCCTTAGGAAAACCCTATTTTTTAAAAGCCGATATGGTAAAAAACGGGGTGGTTATTATCGATGCCGGTATAAACGAAATATCCGATCCCAGCCAGCATCGCGGTTATAAGTTGGTTGGCGATACGGACTTTGAGCAGGTGTCCCAAAAAGCATCTTATATGACGCCGGTACCCGGAGGCGTAGGCCCCATGACGATTGCCATGTTGTTAAAAAACACTTTTAAGGCTTATAAAAACCATCTCAAATTGGCTTAGTTAAGCGCCGGAACGGGCTACATAATGGTAGAAAAGAAGACCAACAATACCACCGGTGGTATTGGCTAAGGCATCAAAAATATCACCATGTCTGCCTGGTACAAAATTTTCTTGTAAAAATTCAATTATAACTCCCCACAAGATAACCAAAATGATAAAGGCCAGTTTTCTATTCCATAAGTTGGGATAGGCTTTGAGCCAAAAAACAGTCAGAAAAAAATATAAAAAAAAGTGCACTATTTTATCGGCATACGAAAAAGACGGCAAGTTAAAGCCGTCCAGTGGGGTTAAACTAACAGTCGTCAACCATATTGTATAGCTGACGGCTAAGAGTTTATATTTATGCTTTGATATATTTTTTGTAGGCATCGGCATCCAAGAGTTCCTCCATTTCAGCAGGATTTTTTACTTTTACTTTAATGATCCATCCTTTGCCGTAAGGGTCTTTGTTAATTAATTCTGGCTCGTCTTCTAAAGCTTCATTAAAGGTGACCACTTCACCGGACAAGGGCATAAACAAATCGGAAACTGTTTTAACAGCTTCTAAGGTTCCGAATACTTCATCACGATCCAGTTCTTCCCCTTCGGTATCTACTTCAACATAGACGATATCGCCTAATTCTCTTTGCGCAAAATCGGTAATGCCAACCGTTGCCATATCTCCTTGTAAAGATACCCATTCATGTTCTTTGGTATATTTAAGTTCTTGCGGAATATTCATAACTTTTTGTTTCAAATTATAGACAAAAATAGTAATATTTAAGTATTAAAAAAATAATTTTCACAGCTTTATTTTTTAATTGCCAAATGTATATTTAATGGTCAATCCGCCTCTTATATTAGTAAAAGGATAGGAAGTGGAAATAGCATATTCCGAATAGGAATGATTATAAAATAAGATAGCCGATAAAGATTTGGTCATCGCATAATCGGCGGTAAATTTTAGGTTATACATGGTTTGTCCGGCTGTTATTTGGTTGTTATTGTCAGATAAACTACGTAAAATAGTCAAATTGTTTCTAACAGATCCGTTGATTTTCAAAATTAAATCGCTGTTAAATTCAATTCGTCTGCCACCTAATCTTAAGGGCAAGCTGACATTTTTTAACCGGTAACCCAAGCCAACAACATATTCGCGGCCCGTAACTTCGGACAAAGTATAATTGTTTAAGTTTAAAGATAAGTTTCTATCTTGTTTTAAAGCAATATCCAGTTTTAATGAATTTTTTAATTCCATATTTACTTTTATCAACGGATTAAAAGCTTCGGTTAAGCTGATATTATCCATCACATATGGTGCATAAAAATTGCCGGCAGCATCACGTGCTTGCGGGTTTTGATAAGTTTGCAAATTATTACTAAACTGATTAATGGTATAATCTGATTGATAACTATGTTCAATACTTAAATTTTTAAAGATTTTCTTTAACCATTTAATTCGTGTTAACCCACTAAATCTTACACGCCAATTGGGAATAGGGAAATGTTTAAAAGGTGACAATTTGATTTGTTGAGGATTACTGTCTGCATAACCCGATAAAAATGAAAACATAACGACTTCCGTTTGTAAAGGACCATAACCGTCAGGAAAACCTGTTGCCGGCACCGGCACGCCTCTTTCTCTGGCAAGGCGTCTGGCTATGGGCAAGCGGTTGTTTAGCATTCGTTGAAAAGCGGGGCTGTTAGTCAACGACACATTTTCGAAAGCGGTTTTGATTAAAATATTCGATACTGAGAAGTTGCCCATTTTGGTGGGGACCAACGGATGATATTCATTTCCGGTGGCATTAAACTGTTCACTCAAGTTTTCCATGTATGATTTTTGCCCTTTAAAAGTTATATTGATAAATTTTGCGGGTTTTATGGTTCCTTGATAACTTAATTCCTCTGAAAATTTTTCTAAATAAGGCTTGTTAAAATCAGGATATTGTGTCAATAAACCGCGTTTGGCTGCTTCATATCGCACTTGGTCATCATTCCACCCCAATGCAAAAGCTAAGTTGGGCTGCAGACTGCCAAAAAATCCGACACTTTGTAAATAACCGGGCAACATAATTCCGTTATTTTGACGGTAATTGATTTTCAAACTTTGAAAACTGGTTAGTAAACCCAATAAATTTCCTAAAAATTTGTTCGGTCCCCCTGAGGCTACTTCTTTTTCTTTATTTTTTGGGTTTTTATGCCCTTTAGGCGCTTCTCTGTCTTTTTTTAATTGAGGTCTTTTTTTGGCATATGCTTTGGCTTTGGACTGGCCTAACCAACGCCTTTTTAACTTATTGAGACCGGTTAAACTATATAGTTTTCTCAAATCAATATTCCCATTTATTTGATGAGCATTTGAATTTTGGACATCATTTCCTAAATCATAACCATTCACATCTTTGAGTATTTCAGAACTTTTTTGCCATTGATAGGTGCCATTATAAACATAGTTGACATTTAAGAAACTTAAAAGCGGTATTTTATTCAGGGGTAAATTATACGATACATTAAGATTTTGGGTATGGGTCAGCGGCTCACCAATGTCAAAAAAACCGGTCCATAAACCATTATTATAATCAACGCTACCATCGGGTAAGCGATAATTTTTAACAGCCCTGTTATGGGTAATGCCAAAGGAGGTTTGTATTGATTTAGTGGGATTGTAATTAATGGTGTATCCCCAATCAAACCTGTAATCTCTATTTTGCAAAGGCGGTATGCTTAAGCCGTAATTTTCTATCTCACGGTAATGCAGATTATCAAAGCGACGATTGATATTACTGGTCACCGTTAAACTTGACGGCATCAGATTAAAGTTAAAATCTTTTATAAATCGTAAATGCTTCGATTTTAATTTCTTGGTTTTTTTAAAGGGTTGAAAACCTAATTCTTTAAAATTATAGGCGTAGTTTACCCCAAATTTAGCTGTTTCGTCTCGGTTGGAAGCCGTTTCAAAATCAGAATGATAGTTTTCGTTATAAGCAAAATCGAAAGTGAAATTTTCAATATCATAAAAATGTTTTTTCGGTGCTTTTATACTTTTTTGGGGATTTGCTCCTGCTGGCGGTGCGGTTTTTTTATTAACATAAGTTTTTTTAACTCCGGCTAAAGTTATGCCCCGGTGTCGGGTATAAACTTGTGCCACTTGTCTGATTGAATCTTTTTGTTGTCGGTTGGCAATAGACAGACGGTCTTTTACCGTGATGTCGCGCCAAATGGGATCGTATTTTGGTGTGATAAATTCTTCTGAAATGGTATAATTGACCGGTAATTTTATACCCCAATTTTTAGGAAGTAGTTGTCCGACATTAACATTGGTATTAAAATTATAACGTTTTGTGTCTTCTAAATTTCGTTCAAGGGGCCCTTGTTCTAAGCCACCAAAACCTTCGGTGGACAACCCACCGGTGAAAGAAAGTGTGGCAAAATCGGCTAAATTGGCGTCGATACTGGCATTAGAGGCCCAACCACCTTTATTTTTCATTTCGGACAGACGTAACTCATTAAACCAGTATTCACCGCAAATGGGATGGTCGGACTTGTTGCGGACGCCAACCATGATGACTTTGATATCGCCAAAATTCGGATTCCCTTTAATACCTATAACTAAGGGGTTTGGTTTATTGGCAGCTTCGGGATCTAAATCAACTTCGTTAAAATAAACCGGCGTATTGGTGGTGTTAATGGTGCCATTATTAATCATGGCCAATTTAATTTTATTGAGTAAGGACAATTTCAAGTCAATCCGGTTCTCCAATGGCCAAATTTGTTCAGGATCTGAAGTGCCAAAAGGGGTGACTTTTAGAGGGATTTGAACTTCATAAAAATTATCGGTAACATCCGAGCCAAAACGAACAAAACCATAGGCTTCATCATCATTTAGTGGTGTTTGGTTTTCGATGCTTTCGGCATGAATAAACATTTCAAGTCTTTTATATTGGCGCATATCAACACTATTATATTTATAAACGCCGCGACCATCATGAGGTTCTAAATTGCAAACTTTTAAAGATAAAGCCTGTTCATTTTGTTTAATTTGTGAATTTTGCTGATAAATTTCTTCCCTTTCGATCCCCGGAGGCAATACATATGGAATAGGTTGGCGCGTAGCATTATCTTGGATACTGACAGTTGATGTTTCAACAGTCGTATTGTCATCATCCGGATTTGGATCGGCCGGATCTAAGCTCAGTTTGTATTTTTTCCAATCGGCCCGGACCAAATTTAAGGATGCCAACCTTAAAGTTAGCCGGTTGTCGGTAAACCCGGTCAGGTACATACGCATAAATTTGATCGAACGAAAATCGGAAATATTACCATGTTTGCTACTGAATTTGTCAATCGGGATTTTAAATTGTATCCATCGCGATGTTTGCTGGTTACCATTTGGGAGGGTTACTGTAGTTTGTTTGATATCTGCCACATAAGGATCGTTAAGTGTCAAATTAGGTTTGATATCAATTCCGTATTCATAATAACTTTCAATGGTGTTCATAGTCTGGTCGCGATCAATATCTTCGACATCCGGAAACGTATTGTTGCCTGTAACACCATTGTTATTATTGCCAACATCAATAGGCGTATTACCTTCGGTGCCGTTGTAGTCTTTGTAACGGGTAACAATATCACCATTAGCTTTCAAATAATTGACATAATCATCTGCGGAAGGGTCCGACTCGAACTGACTCCGTAAGTTTGCCGGTAAACTGTTGAGATAATTGGCAAAAAATGTCTTTTCGCGGTTATCCGGTAAGCCATCAAAACCTACATCTTGATTAGGCCGTTCATCCGGATCGTTTGAAAAAGCATATACGATGGATTGGTGTGTAGGAACTCTTGCCAGATTAGTAAAAACTACATAATTATCACTTCCGTCACCCGGTAAGCCGTTTTCGTATTGTTTACGGCCATCAAACAAAATATCTTCGGACATATAGCCTAAATCGATATATAATTTTCCACCGGCAGGCGGATTGGGGTTATTAAAATAGGGATCGAGAACCCACATATCGATGTATTCGACATTGGCTTGTTCAAAATCATTGGTTTGCAAATAGCGCATAATACCTCCCCAGCGCTGTTGCGGGTGTAACAGCTGACCGGTATTTGGATCTAAGTTGGTGTCAAAATTGTACGGGCCACGTTCTTTAGGATAAAAGCTTAAGTTTAGCGGATTGACCACTGTGGGATAACCGGCAGGGACATCTTGATCAAAAATTTCTTTGATATTGATTTGACGGGTTTCTTCTTGTGATAAATCATCGTTGGTAATGCCATCCGGCGGGTTGGTATAAAAAATAGGATCGATGATATACCAGGCTAATTTGGCTCTGTTTTTACCGGAATCCAGATCATCTAATTGTTGCGATTCTGGGAAACGAGCCGGCACTGACGACAAATGCCAGGCATAGGCTGCCCGTAAATCGATGAAGTTTTGCGACGATTCAAAATCTTCTATATATGTGGTGCTCCGGCCATTGACATCCGAGACTTTGGCTAAACCGGGAAATAAATAGGCCGCTTCGGCTTTTATGGAAAAATTACTTTCGGCATCGGTTTGAATGTTGGGTAAACGGTTGACCAAACGGGTTAAAAAAGGTACTTTGGTGGCATATTGGCCATTAAAACCTAATAGTTTATTGTTTAAGGGTTCGTATCCATAATTAGATTTCCAACTCAGTGGTTTTTCTTTAAAGGACATATAGGTAGCACCTAAACTGAAATCTTTGCTAAAACGATGTTCGATGTCCAAGCCGGTAAATGATTTGGTGGTTTGTTGAAAAATAGTGTTTTGTTCAACTGATACTTGTATGGGGATATTGGCTTGTGAGATAGATGGGTTAATAATGTTTACCCGGCCGATTTGATAATTGACGACATAATCAATTCCTTCTACTAAGGTGCGTCCTCCGGCTGTAACCGTTACCGAGCCTCGTGGAATATTATATCCGCCAATAGGGATGCCACCACCACCGGCAGTCATATAACGGCCTTTTAAAACAAATTTGTTTTTGTTGGTAAATTGTTCCGCTTGTGTTTTGGACAGGACATAAAGTTCTTTGTAAACATACTTTTTTTGGTTTTCATTCCATGTTAGCGGATTGTTATAGTCTTCATTGCCCAATTTTAGTTTGTCAAACAAATATTTTCCAAAGGGTTGAGTCGAGGTAAAAATAATACGGCCTTCTCTGGCATCAATGGTAATGCCGGGAACAAAATCGAAAAAGCCATCGCCTTTGGGTTGCGGGTCACCTTGTGCATTTAAATGGTCCAAATTGAAGACATTGAGCAAAATTCGTTGTTTGACATCGGGCGGTAAAGGTGTGCCATTGACAGAACTAATATAATTTAAAGGGGTTGGATTGACATATAAAATATTGAGTCTGAAATCATTTGGATCAATATCAAAAGCATTGATACTGTAAATATTTTTCATCATCAAATCCCAATCGGGTTCCTCGGTGCTGACCATATTACTTTTAAGAAGCTTTACGACAAGTGTTTGCGGGTAAATAATACCGTTGTCTGAAAATTCGCCCACACGATAAACTTGCCCATTAATGGTGTATTCAAAAGCGACAGCTAAGATTTCATCTGCATTGAGTTTTTGTTTTAAAGTAATATAGCCCAGTTGCGGATGCAATGTGTATTGTGTGGAGTCTAATTTGACTGTATTTTCCATAGAAACATAGTCCGTTCCATTGGTTACGTTCACCCCGTTAAATCCTTGGGAAACAGAATAGATATTGCGAATGTTCGGATTGAGTAAGCCACCGTTTCCAATTAAAGCCGGATCAAATTTATTGACACTGTTGTCGGGTGGGGAATTAGGGTTTAGCACAAAGCCCGGCGGCGGATTGTCCAACCCGATTTTTTGATTTTCGCCCAGGTCCTGTAAGGCTACGATATTCCGGATGTTTTCGGTTTGAGTACTCCGGTTGGTTTTCCACACTTCTATACGGGTGATCCGGGCGGTACTATTGATAAAAGGATAGTTTTTTACGGCTTCGTTATAATGGTCTTTAAAATATTGGGCTAAAAAATAATGCTGATTTTCTTCATACTGTAAAACCGGCTGTTCAAATTTTTGAATAACCTTGTCGCCTTGTGCTTGAATGGTTTTAGTGCCTGATTTTTGTTCGGCTAATACGGCTGTAATATAAGTTTTACCGAAGCGTAATTCGGTTTTAAGTCCAAACAAGCTTTGTGCGCCGTGGATGAGGCTGTTATGGGTTTTCATACTGACATTTCCTAACTCTATATTTTGCAAAATGTCATCTTCGGTAGGGGTATAATTCAGTTTAATTTGGTTGTTAAAATCGAAAGTAGATTGGGTATCGTAATTTAAATCCAAACTAAGCCGGGTGCCTATTTTTCCTTTAAGGCCCATACTTATTTTTTGGTCAAAATCAAATGATAAATTAGAGCGATTTTTGACCGGTAAGGCAGGATTGTCCCGTTTGGTATACCGGAGACCTAAATCGATACTAAAATTACCTTTCGGTTGAATGTCAATGGTTTTTCCGCCAAAAATACTTTCAAAAAATTTGGAATTGACATAATAAGTTGGTAACAAATTTTTTCTCTTTTCTTTGGCACCTTTGCCTTTGCCTGAAATAGCTTGGTTTCTTTCTTTAAAATTGAGGTTTATCTTTTCTTTCAAAACCTTTTGGTAATATTCTTTGGGGGTTAAGACCCAAGGATATCCTAAATTATAACTTCCCGCTTTTTTATTTAAGTAAAATAAATTTGTTTTAGGGTCGTAGGTATATATTTCTCTGATACTTGTCGCATCCGGAAGCTTTATGGCAGAAGGATTGATTTGTTTTTTTAAACTATCTTGAATTTTTTGGGGATTATTTTGGGCAAATATGCCGGTTGAAGTTATTAAACCCGACAAGAGCCAAAAATTTATCAAAAATGAAAATATTTTTTTCATTGAGTATCTTTTAATAAAAATTAGAAACGTTTAAGCGCTTCTTTTATTGTTTTTTCCAGACTTAATTGTTTGTTTTCTTTCAAAATATCCACGACGATTTTTTCTACTCTTTTTTTAGGAAATCCAAGGGCTATCAAAGCAGAAACAGCTTCGTCTTTTACAGGTGAATCATTAATGGTCAGATGAGCCGGTTCGACAGCATAGGTTTTTAATATTTTATCTTTTAGTTCAATAATGGCCCGTTGGGCTGTTTTAGCACCAATTCCTTTAATTTGCTTCAAAGCATTTACATCTTCATTAGCAATAACTTGTTGTATTTCCTCCGGTGTCATGGCTGATAAAATGAGTAAAGCCGTATTGGCACCAATGCCCGATACGGAAATGAGCAGTTTAAAAATATCCCGTTCAAGCGGTTCGTAAAATCCATATAATAAATGAGCATCCTCACGGATGATCTGGACTGTATAAAGCAAGATATTATTAGCCGCATTGATACGGCTGTAAGTGTTTAATGAAATGGCAATATGATAACCAATGTCATGATTATCCAACACTACATAAGTTGGTGTTATTTCAAAAACACGCCCTTTGATGAATGATATCATATAAAAAATTTAATCAAATGTAAGAAAAAATGTTAAAAAAGGCTGTTTTTATTATTTATAAATTATTTAGTAATTTTTGCCGGACCAATAATTTTTTTTCGCTTTTTTAGATTCATCTACCATATCCTTTTTTAATTCATCTACCGGGACTACTTTGACTAAATCTTGATGTTGCTCAATGGCATATGCTATTTGGTTGACAATGTCATCTATGCTATCGTTTTCATAATCAATGGGTAAGGGTGGTTTGATGGTCAATTTTTGGGTAATGCCACGTTTTTTGATTTGTAACCCCTTTTTGTCAAATGACCGTCTGAACCCATCGATAACTATGGGTACAACAATTGGTTTATTGGTTTTGATAATATGTGCCGTTCCCCTTCTAATGGGTTTAAAAGGCGTAGTGGTGCCTTGAGGAAAGGTTATGACCCATCCATCTTGTATGGCTTTGCTGATATTCGTAATGTCATTAAAATTGACCGGACGTTTGACCTCTTTTCCTTTAGAACGCCATGTGCGCATAATGGGAATGGCACCGACATACATAAATATTCTGGGCAAAATACCCGAGGTCATGGTTTCTTTAGCCGCCACATAATAAATGTTTGTTTTCGGATGAAAGAGATATTTAATACCTTTCAGGTCATTTTGTCCGTTTAAAGCTGCAAAAAACACATGAAACATTGCAGCTGCATCTGCAAAATAAGTTTGGTGGTTGGATACAAATAAAACTTGATTGTCAGGTAAATACCGCAATATTTCCATGCCTTCAACTTTCAATTCGTTAAAGCCCTTATATCGCCGTTTGGAAATCAGTCCAAAAATGAACATGACGATTTTTTTGATAAATAAAATATTTCCGAATATATCTTTCTTAAACATAATTTTCACTTCTTTTGATACAAATCCTAACTTCAAAGATACAATTTTTCGGTTTAATAAAAATAGAAACACTTGTTTTAACAGTTGTTTTTCTTCCTCCTTTTATTTTTTTGGTTATTTTTGATGAAATATATTTTTATGAACATACTTATTTTTGGGGGGACATCAGGTATCGGTCGTTCCTTGGTTGAGCAATATTCAAAAGCCGGTCATCAAGTGATTTTTACCGGTCGTCGTGAAGAGAAACTGGTCGAAATCAGCCGGCATTTAGGGCCATCAGTATTGGGCATACGGCATGACATTCGTCAGACAGAACTGACGCCCGGCATTTTACAACAAGCTGAGGCTAAATTTGGCCCTATAGATTTAATAATTGTCAATGCCGGTATTGGTAAATTCAATTATGATTTGGACTGGGATATTTGCCTTTCAGTTCTTAAAACCAATGTTTTGGGTGTTACCCGAGCTTTGCTTGCCGGTTACAATTATTTTAGACAACAGGGTCAAGGGCATTTGGTCAATGTGTCCTCTGTTGCTTCTTTAATTGGCGGGGCGCCCAACCCTTCTTATAATGCCAGTAAGGCTTATCAAGCCAATTTTATGGAAGCTTTGTGGATAAAAGCTCAAAAAAGCCGGAAAAATAAAATAGCCGTGACGGATATTCGCCCCGGGTTTGTGGATACGAAATTGGCTCAAGGCGCTAAATTTTGGAAAGCCGATGTGCAAACGGCTGCCCAACAAATCAGACAAGCGATAACCAAAAAGAAAAAGATTGCTTATATTACACGTCGATGGGCTGTAGTGGCGATGCTTTTAAAACATTTACCTTCATTTGTGCTAAAAAAAATGTAGAATAATTAAAAAAACCGGCTTTTGGCCGGTTTTGATTATATATTTAAGGGGTAAACCTGATGATAAGGTTTTTCTTCATCGGTTTGGATACCTAAAGCATCATAAATATATTGAAAAGTAGAGAGTAACTCCGGTTTACCGTTTATCAAGGCCACGTCGTGTTCATAATGTGCCGATGGTTTTCGGTCAGCCGTAAGTATTGTCCAACCATCCGCTAATTGATTGATGCGGTGAGTTCCCATATTAATCATGGGTTCAATGGCTAATACCATCCCGTCTTTAAACTTTTTTCCTCTTCCCGGACGTCCATAATTGGGCACTTGCGGATCTTCGTGCATTTTTTTACCCAAGCCATGCCCGACTAATTCACGAACAACACCATAACCATGCGCTTCGGTGTAAGTTTGTATGGCATGTCCGATATCGCTAACCCTTTTGCCTGCTCTAAATTGGTCTATTCCTTTGTAAAGAGATTCTTTGGTGATGCGTAAGAGTTTTTTGGTCTCTTCATCTACTTCTCCTACTTCAAATGTATAGGCATGGTCGCCATAATAGCCATTCATCAAAACGCCACAATCGACAGAGATAATGTCGCCATTTTTAAGGGGTTTGTTGGTAGGAATACCATGTACAACTTGGTCGTTAGGACTCATGCAAAGCGTATTAGGAAAATCATAAAGGCCTTTAAAACCGGGGATGCCGCCATGGTCGCGAATAAATTCTTCGGCCAAACGGTCTAAATATAAAGGGGTCACACCGGGCTTGATTTCTTTGGCAAGCATTCCCAATGTTTTAGAAACCAAAAGCGCACTTTCGCGAATAAGATCTATTTCTTTTTTCGTTTTTATTTTAATCATTTTTCGTTTATTGTTTTATCCAGCAAAGATATTAATCTTTTATCAGATGGACGTGGGGCATCGGCGTCGATAATTTTGCCGTTTTTATCTAACAAAATAAAGCGGGGAATGCCATCGACAACATATTTTTTTAAGAAAGGCATATTGCGATCGGTATTGATGAGTTGCCATCCGGATAATTTTTGAGCTTTAACCATTTGTTCCCATTTAGGTTTTTGGTCATATACATCTAAACTCACAAAATTGACAGGCTTATCTTTGTATTGTTCTTTTATTTTGTCTAAATAAGGAATTTCGGCTCGACAAGGTCCGCACCAAGTTGCCCATAGGTCGATATAAAGAGGTTTGCCGGCAAAATCTTTGAGATGATATTCTTTGCCATTTATATCGTAAGCTGTAAAATCGGGTGAAGGAACGCCCGGTTGCAAAGCTTTGATATTGTTATACTTGGCCTTAATTTTGGCTTTGTAAACGGAGTCTTTCTCCATTTGGTTAAACAATTGATAAAATTGGTCTAATTTTTTGGTATATAACAGATTAAATTGTGCTTCATTAAAGGCTAAACGGTTTTTAAGAGCTTGGTTTTTGATATGTTTATTGATAAAACTTAGCCTTTCATAAGGGTCCGGTTCAGTTTTTTGCCCGGATAATTGGTAATCGATATATTCATTTATATAATTAGTGCCATTTGGAATTTTGCTGATCAATGAATCATTTATATTTATCCCCTTAAAAGCTTTAGGGAAACCGGCAGATGTTTGGTAATCTTTATTTTGGGTTAAAAATCTTTTGACCATTGGATATCTGGCTAACAGGATACTTTTATCCAAGCTGTTGCGAAGTGCTTCCAATTTCTTGAATTTATCATCTTTTAAATTTTTTACTAATTTCGTTTTTTCTTTATCAATGCTATCGACTAATTTCAAAAATGCCTTTTCATTTAGCTTACCATAATATTTATACGAAGTTTTGGGTTTTAATTTTTCTTCTAATAAGGTCTTTTGTGCCAAATAGTTATTGGCTTCAGCTCCTTTACCACTAAATGTCAGACTATTGTCAAAATTTTTATAGTCAGCTTTTATAGTCAATTGATCGCCCGGTTGAAGATATAATTGGGCGTATTGTTGTCCTATTTGCATTTTGTAATAAGCCGGTTTTACAGTGATAGTATCTGTAAAACGTCCGAGGCTGTCCAATTTTATGCCGCTTACTTTTTTATTTTGATTGTCTAAAAGGACCATAAAGGGCATGGGCGCATTTTGGATTTGACCTGTCAAAACTGTTTTTGTCGATGTCTTTTCAGCTTTGTTTTGGCAGCTTATAAAGCCTAAGATAAGCAAACCTAGGAAGAGCGTTTTTTTCATGGAGATGTGTTTTGTTTTAAGTGAGTTAAAAATAATTATTTAGGTTGTTTATATTTTCGGTAGGCATACCACATAAGGGCCAATCCGGCCAATAGCATGGGAATACTTAACCACTGTCCTTTGTCCAAACCTGTTTGGAGTAATAAACGTGCATCTTTGTCATCTTGTGGCTCTTTATAAAACTCAATTACCAACCGGATGGTCCAAAGTAAGACAAAGAAAATACCGAATAGCATCCCTTCATATTTTTTTAAATCGGTTTTCCAGTATAAATAAAGCATAACAAAAAGCAAAGAAAAATAAGCGCCGGCTTCATATAATTGGGTTGGATAACGTGGAAAATCTTCGCCTAATTGTTTGAAAATAAATCCGCTATTTGTGCCTGTTGGTTTGCCTATAATTTCAGAGTTTAGCAAATTGCCAATTCTGATAAGTGCAGCACCAATAGGTATGGTTAAGGTAATACGATCCAAAAGCCAGAGTAAAGAATATTTGCCTTTTAAATATTTTTGCCAAAATAACCAAAGTGAGATAAAAATACCTATAGCTGCTCCATGACTGGCCAATCCTTGAAAACCGGTAAATTTGTATCCATTGGGTGTTTGGACGACAGGGACTAAAATTTCAATTAAATGATGTTTGTAATAAGGCCAATCATAAAAGAAAACATGGCCCAACCGGGCGCCTAACAATGTGCCGAGAACAACATAAGTGAGGAGTGGATCCAGCAACTTTGTTGGCAAACCTTCATTTTCAAAAATCTTTTTCATAATGTAATATCCTGCAATAAAACCGAGGATGTACATCATGCTGTAATATCTTATTGTCAAAGGGCCTAAATGTAACCCGATCCCGGGATCCCATACAATGCTGAGTAAATTCATCATAACTTGTTTTGTTTTTTTCTGTGGGGCAATTCTTCTTTCGTCGGGACAGGGTCATAACCGGACCCACCCCAAGGATTGCAACTTATAATCCGTTTGATAGATAGCCAACCACCCGTGATTAGTCCATGTGTTTTTAAGGCTTCTATTGTATAATGAGAACAGGTAGGCGTGTATCTGCAATTGGAACCTAATAAGGGAGAAATAAAATATTGATAAAATTTAGTTAACCAAATAAAAGGTTCTGCTAAAATATAAGCCATTTTTTTTAACACTGAAATCGATTTTTGTGGAACAAATGTAAGATTTTTAGGGCGGCTTTCAAAGTGATTGATTAAAGGTTTTTTAAATAGACTTCCGGTGCTTTTTGTTTACTTCTACATTCAGTTTTCTTATATGGACTGACATAAGTAGAATGTTATTTTTACAAAGTTGGGATTTTGATATCAAGTATCCATGATGAAGTAATTTTTAAGGGCTTAAAATTAAAAATAAATTACATCTTTTCTTATAGGCTAACTTATTAAAACATCCCTGACAAGAAAGCAGGAATGTTTTTAACAGAGATGAAATAAAAAATTTATATCGCTTGTTAAGCCGGCATATTGGCCATAATTCCGGCACCGAAAATGACAAAAAATAAGAGAACCAAGCCAATTAAGATCAAATAAAAGATAAGGGAAGCTTTGGCCCAATTTTTTTTACAAAGTGCCGTGTTGTCTGAAAAAGCCCAGATTAGTAACACAATTATTGGCAATAAGGGTATTAAAGAAGAAAGAAAAAGGATTAAATACGTTACAAGCCATTCTTTAACGGTTAAGGGTCTTGAAAGATTTTCCTGTCTTCCGACGTTTTCTAATGAATTTGTCATAGTTCAATTATTTTGAGTTATTATTTGATAAATTTATAAAAAAATCCGGCATTTTAATGCTAATAAATTTAAAAAATAAAAAATCTACCTGTTTTCATGGGTTTTCTCTTGGTCAAAAGTTTTGTTTTTTAAATTTTTAAAATCTTCGTTGTTTTTCAGTTTTTCAATATTGCGTAAAATTACCGGCGATAAATCTCTTATGGGTTTATACATCACACTTTCATCAATATATTTCAAAGAAACCAATGGCATAATTTGATTGGCTTGATCAAAAATCCAAATCAATAAACTGAGGATGATGACTTTAATTCCTACAGAAAGTACACCGCCCAATATGCGGTTGATGAATCCCAAAGCGACTGCTTTAATTAATTGATCGAGTATTTTTCCGATGAGATGCATCAAAAGAAAAACACCGAGAAATGTGACGATATAAGAAAGGATTTTTAAATCTTGCGGATTCTTATTTAACCAATTAGCTAATAATTTGGTCGATAAATAGGAAAAATGAACAGCTGCATAAAGGGCAATAATGATGGAAACAAAAGAGACAAGCATGTAAATAACGCCTTTTTTGAAACCGGTATAAAATCCCCACACCAAATAAAGGATTAAAATAATGTCAATATAATTCATAGAAAGTTCGATATTTTTACAAGTAGTCGATATAAATA